>JACCDW011514273.1_pt1 | contig 40872 bp, 51 predicted proteins | sample 7449781 | NCBI WGS metagenome assembly JACCDW01 (sample SAMN15323449, study PRJNA562643) | freshwater metagenome | isolation source: river surface water | place: USA:Blue River Watershed | collected 2017-08-18 | reverse complement strand
GGTCTGCAGGATCTGCTTCAGTGCAGCAATTACTGCATGTGTTGTCTGCCCAACTCAAAGGTCGGCCCCCGCAATACCTCTCTTGGCTGCAGGCCTCGGTGGGTCAAAGTATTCAAATGGTGGCGGTAGACGACGTACTGTTTTGCGTCAGCGACGAGAAATACACGCGCGTGCAAACCTTGAAGCAAGAATTTCTGATTCGCAAACCCATCAAAGAATTGGTGGAAGAGCTCGACCCCAAAGTCTTTTGGCAAATTCACCGCAGCACATTGGTGAATGTCAAAGCCATTGCCGGCGTGCAACGTGATGAGCGTGGAAGACAAGAGGTCTTGATCAAAGGCCGCACTGATAGGCTGGCTGTTAGCCGAAGTGCCTCTCAATTGTTTCGCGGCATGTAGGCCTTTTTGTTGCTGCAAGGCAATATTGCCGCGCTTATAACAGTTGCACGCCCATAAAATGCCGTCATCCCTTCTCGAAGTGCTTATCATTGGGGCTTGATCGACTTGACAACGATGGATGCATTAGTGAAATGACTGATATGGGTGAGCAAAGCAATGTTTCAAATCCTGAATTCTTTTTCAGGACAGCAGACCGATTGCAAATGGACAGCTGCATCACCGCCTTGGCCAAAGAAGGCAAGAGTGTTGTCATCTACAGCCGCTCCAACGAATTGTTGGATTATTACGGCGCCTCTTTTTTGCGTCGACTCAAAAATGAATTAAGCACCAGCAAGGTGGAAGTGTTCATGCCCACCGATACCGAGGCCATGTTGCAACGCTTCAACCAGTTGCTCAGTGACTTGTCTTTGGACATCGCCACCAAACCGCGCATTGGACAGGCACCCGACAAAATTTGGGTGGTCCACGATGCAACAGCTTTGGGCGCACACGAGTTGGAATTGCTCGCGCGCTTGATTCAGCAGTTTCCAGGTTCGGGCGTCAGTGCGGTGCTCATGTTTGCGGCTGAAACAGCCCCTAGCGATGTCCTGACACGTCAAAGCAGACAATTTGTGTCATGGGCTTTAGAGATGCCCACAGCAGAACAAAAGCTCAGCACCATTCAGCAAGCCCGTAAACAAGGCAATGAAGAAGCGGCGGTGTTGTTCTTTAACCGCTTGGCCAAGCGTCCCGCTAATACAGACACGCCTTCTGTGCGTACCTTGGAATCTGCCGCTGTCGCTGCAAAGTCAGACAAACCGCGCCAGCCAGCCAGCCCACCCAAAAAGAAGACGGGCAATGGAATTTTGTGGGCCTTGATTGTGATGTCCATGCTCACCTTGTCGGTCGGTGTGGCAGCATGGCTGCACCCTGATGTGGCCAACAAAGTTTGGGACCAAAGCATGCATGCGTTGGGCCTCGCGCCAGAAGCACCCAAGCCTGCCGAAACACCCGAGCCTGCACCCTCTGCAAAAGACGAAGCAGCTGTGCCCAAAGACGAGGCCAACAATCCCATGCCTGTGCCAGGTGCCAATGAACCTGCCAAGTTGCCTGCACCTGCTGCACCAGCAGAACCAGTGGCCGCCGCGCCTGTTGTACCAGAAACAGTGCCAGACAAAGTGATCACTGAGTTGCCAGAGGCAGCCTTGCAAGGGCGCGCTTGGTTGAAAGGCCTGCCAGAAGACAGCTTTGTGATAGAGCACCAAAGCTTTGCCACTTTGAGAGAAGCGCAAGCTGCCATCAAGGGCAAAGAGTGGTTGGCCAATGCGCGCATTGTGCCCTTGTTTGCAAATGATAAAGATGAAGCGCGCTTTGCGGTGGTAACGGGGCCTTTCAGGTCCAAAGACCGCGCCAAAAATACCATTACCCGTTTAGGCTTGTCCAATGACTTGGCCATCAAGGCGGCGCCTTCAGCGCTGGCCCAAGCCGTTCCCAACAAGTCCAAGCCTTGAGCTTAAGGTTTGCGGCTTTGCGCCAATGCGCCGTAAGGACAAAACCCTGGTTTCGGCCCTACCTGTGGATGCGTGCGGCAGGTGTTGGGCCGATTGGCGTAAACCGTGCAATGACGACCTTTGGCATCTAAAAACTGGCAGTCGCCACTGCTGCGCCTGGCCAATGTGAAGATGCTGTTTTTAAAGTTAAAGTGATCAATGAGGCCTGCCTTGCTAAGGCGTTTGGCAATTTGCTTGGGCTCTTCGTGTTCGGCTTCGAAGGGGTCGACCAAATTCAAGCGAATAAGGTCTGCCATCTTCACTTCAACGGGCATGGTGCAACAGTTGGCAGCACAGGTGTCGCACATGCCGGCCTTGTAACGGGTCCAACTCTCGATGCGATCGACATCGACGATGCTAATGGGTGAACGCATGCGCAATCAAACAAGAGACCTTGTTCTGGCGAAGTGAAAAGCATTTAAGCATGCGGCGATGTTAATGGAAATTGCGTGTGCTTCTCTAAAAACTTCAAGATCACCGAGTTGAACACAGCCTCTTGCTCAATGCTTGCAATGTGTGCGGCATTGGGAATCAGTAAAAACTCAGATTGCGCAATGTTGGCGTGCATTTGCCGCGACATCTCTGGCGGTGTGCCGTGATCGTGTTCGCCCACCATGATCAAAGTAGGACATTTGATTTCAGGCAAGCGGTCTAGCAAATCTATTTTGGAGATGGCATCGCAGCAGCCGCAAAAGCCATTCACAGGCGTGTCCAAAATGCCTTTGCCAATGCGTGCCATCACTTCAGGGTGACTCATGCGAAAGTCTGCTGTAAACCAACGTGCCAAGGTGCTTTCCACCAAGCCTTGCATGCCTAGTGTTTGTGCAATCCGAATGCGCTCGCCCCACATCACGGCTGCTTCAGGCGGCCGTCTGCTGGTTGAGTCGGCCAAGATTAGACTTTCAAAACAGTGGGGGTGGGCCAACGCGTAGGTTTGGCCAATCATTCCGCCCATGGAGATGCCCAACCAATGCGTGCGTTCAATGCCCAAATGCAAAAACAAACCGTGCACATCGGCAGCCATTTGGTCCAGTGTGTACGGGCCAGGCGGTGCACTGGTTTGCCCGTGTCCACGGCTGTCAAAACGCAACACACGAAAATGCGCCTTCAGGACTTCAACTTGTGCATCCCAAGCCGACAAATTGCAGGCCAAGGAATGAGACAGCGTGATCCAAGGGCCTTGTGTGCCATCGATGGTGTAGTGCAAATCGATGCCGTTAACATGAACAAAGGCCATTGCTTAATCCGCCTTGATACCCGACGCAGTGGCCAGTTTCTTGAAGAGTTGAATTTCGTCTTTGATCAATTGGTCAAAGGCTTCAGGTGTGCTGGTGACGGCTTCGGTTCCCAGTGAATTGAAGCGTTGAACCACTTGGGGCTGTTTCAGTGCTGCGACCACTTGAGTTTGAATTTTTTGAACAATGTCTCGGGGCGTGTTGGCTGGTGCCACAAGGCCATACCAAAAAATCCATTTGTAACCCGGCACGCCCGACTCTGCCACAGTGGGCAAGTTGGGCATATCTGGCATCCGCGTGCTTCCAGTGACTGCAATGGCTTTGGCTTTACCTTCCTTCACCAAATTGATGGCACTGGCATAGGGCGAAATGAACACATGCGTTCTACCTGCCATGGTGTCGGTTAAGGCTTCAGGAATGCCTTTGAAGGGAATGTGCGCTAAGTCAATGCCAGCCTGTGACTTGAGAAGTTCTGCAGCAAATTGCGCACCACTGCCCACGCCCGCAGAGGCGTAATTGAGTTGTCCTGGTTTGCTTTTGGCCAGCGCCAAGAACTCTTTCATGTTGTTCACGTTGAGCTCTGGAGACACAATGACCAACGCAGGCCCTGTGGCTGTCAGGCTGATGCCGGCGAAATCTTTAGAGGCATCGTAGGACAGCTTGCTGTAAATGGCAGGTGAAATAGCATGGGCTGAAGAGATGGACAACAAGGTGTAACCATCGGGAGCAGAGGTGGCGGCTGCTTGCGCTGCAATATTGCTGCCTGCACCCAACCTGTTTTCAACCACGACGGGTTGCTTCCAGTCTTCTGTGAATTTGGGGGCCAAGACGCGGGCCACAATGTCGGGCACGCCGCCAGGTGAAAAGCCAACCAGAATTTTGATGGGCTTTTGTGGATAACTTGACGCATTGGTTTGGGCATGGGCCCAACCGAATGAGGCCATGACTGCGCCCATCAAGGCGATTTGGAGCCATCGCGTACTGGCGCGAACTAAGAGTGTTGGTTGAATCATAGTGCACCCATTCTTAAAAATTTCATCCTAAGACAAGCGGGGCGCTTGTTCATCGGTAGAAGCACTATCTGTGAGGCAAGCTCTTGCAGTAATCCTCTCCACTCAGCCCCTCAAAGTAGTAGCTAACGTACGGCCGTGAATACGGGGCATCGTTCTCTCGCATCACTATCATTCCCCCATGGCCACATTAGCAAACTGGCTTTGTACGCGTCACAGTTGTCATGATCTCAGGCCATTTCGTCACGTACGCGCAAATGCAATCAAATCATTGAACTGACCCTTATCTGCTGTACGTAAGGCGGCAAGGTATTGATCTCGAAGCTCCCCCACCGTATTGATGGCCGTTTCGCCGCCGCCCCACGTTAGTCGCGGGCTGCCAAGACGCATTGCCAACAAATCTGCCATCAATCGTGAATGGCGACCGTTGCCGTTAGGGAAGGCATGAATCAACACCAATTGATGGTGGAATCTCACTGCCAGCTCATCGGCAGCAAAGACTTGATTCTCGATTTGATATTTTGTATTGTCCAATAAGTTGCGTAACTTCACCGCCACATGTGCCGAGTCCACGCCGATGTTTTTATTGGTCTTGCGGAATGTTCCTGCCCACTGCCAGGTCTTATCAAACATCTGGCGATGCAGATCTCGAACAAAACCCTCATCCAGCAAGTCCCGCTTTTTCTGCCGCGCAGCCCAGCGATCTCCCTGAACGATGTTGATTTGCTCCCATGCGTTTAGATCGCCCTGAGTGGTAATGTGCGTCGGCACCAAACCTGCGGCTTCGTCCGGATCTAGCGGGGTCGCCCCAAAGGCGTAATGAAATTCCATATTCAATAACTCACCACAGTTCGCGACGCGAACCTTCCAGCAACTCCTTGATGGCCAACTCCAGTTGAAGCTTGGTCAATGATCCTTGGACAGCCTGATCCTCCAATGCCATTGAATGTGCAATCGGACGCAAGCGCTCTCGAGCAACTAATTCGGCTCGTTCATTCACATGCTGCGCAAGACTGGTGCGAGGCACCAATGCATATTGCAGTTCACAATCCAACGCCTCAGCCAACTTGCGCAGGCTAGCCAACGTGATGGCGTCTGACGCCTCTGCATTTTCTAGCTTTCGAACACCTGCATGTGACATGCCCAAACGACGAGCAAAGGCTGCAGCAGACATGCCCAAGGACTCGCGAATCGCGCGCACCCATCCAGACCTGGGGCGTGCGCTCAATTGCGCAGCCTTCCAAGCAGCAAGAAGTGCGTCCATTTGCTGGATCTGAAGATTGCGGAATTGGTTGTCCATGGAACCTACAGGTAAAGTTTCGATGAAAATATATTAACCTATGGGTTCCGAAAACACAAGATTAAGAAACTCAAAGGTTCCGGATGGGTTCGAATAGTAAAATTCATGAGTTTCTTCTTTGGACTCTCAAGTTTGCCTGATCGACACCAAAAGTAGCAAAAAAGCCTTGTATATCAAACATACAAAGGAATAATAGGAGCTAATACGAAATTAGGGGAGAGGACTTTTGGTTGCAGAAACCAAAGGATTTGACAGAAAGCGTGTCAAAAAACGTGCGACGTTCGTGCAATAGAAAAGCGTAGCACGTTTTCACATGCTACGCCTTGTATATGGTGGCCTGGGACGGAATCGAACCATCGACACGCGGATTTTCAACGCTAAACTGCAAACTAAAGAACGCATATTTTCAAAGAGTTCGACCGTCCAAGCCAAAGTGGTGTGCGTGTTTTGCGCAAACAAACCTACGCTGCAAACAAAGCAGCACACCCTAGTCAATGCTGACTTCATTTACCGAAGCCGTCGCGCAACTTGTTAGACGCAGCATCAATCGCAGCATCCAATTCTCCGTTGAGAACTGCAGCCTTGATGACTTCTAGCGTGGGTACAAGTTCTTTTTCGCTGGCAAGTTCAACAGCGAATTTGCCTTTTGCTAACTCGAGCAATCGGCTGCCATAGCGAACACTAAGTGCAAGTTTGCCGCTATCGCTGGTGAACCACCACTGCTTGATGCGTTTGCTAGTTTCAATTTGTCTGCGTATACCAGTGTCGTGTTCCACGACACTTCGTAACTTGGTGGGTGCAAACAGAGTTCCTGTTTGCTGGGCTTTCGCTAACTCGCACTGTTCCCACAAGCGTTTGACTAGCTTATTGCGACGAAGTTGTATTGCGGGAACGCTAGTAGGTTTAACTGCTGCGCTGAGTTTGAGTGTTGACAAAGTAACCATGTGCTTTTCCTTTCAAATGTTGTTAAAGCACAGGTAATTGTGTGATCTGCTGGCGCTGATGAGCAACCAAAGTCCGTTCAATTTGGAAGGACTCAGCACAAGCTGAAAAAATTAGAAGTAATTAATTAGTTGGATTCAACTTTGCAACTAACTCGTCAATTGTCGGTTGGTAGTAAGTCAACAACGTATGGATATCTTTGTGACCAATTATTTTTGCTAATTCCAAGACTTGATAAATTTGAGACAGTCGAGAAGTTGCCTCGTGCCTAGAGTCGTGAAAGTGTAGATCTTGTATAACTAGTTTTTTACAAGTATCTCTAAATATCAATTCAACACTTTGTTGCTTAATTGAAAAGACAAAATCAATGTTCCACTCGTAAGTTAGTGAGTCGCGTAAAAGTGACTGCGCCATATTTGTCAAAGGAACGCTGCGGATAGAGGACTTAGTCTTCCTAGCATTCGGCTCTGTCCCAGTCACTTGCAGGTAGCGATCGTTAATGAAAATTTCGTGCTTTTTCAATGCAAGGATTTCGGACATACGCAGGCCAGTTTCAATAGCTAATTGAAAAACAATTGCAGTTTGAAAAAACCGAATGTTCTTTGATTTTCTTTTTACTTCTAAAGAAATTAAGTAATCGCGTATTGCAGATTCTTCTTCAGATGTTATCCGTCGGCATCGATGTGTAGGTTCTTTAGGGACTCGTATTCCTTTCATGATATTTCTATGAATCCAACCCCACTCACCTGATGCAATCTCCATTGCGTTGTAAAAGCGATACCAGTCGCGCTTAAACGTACCGTCACCAACTTCGCTAAGACGAGTATCGCGAAACTTAATAAAGTCTTGCTTACATAAATCTTGAAGTTTTGCTTGCATCAGTGGAAATCGCGATTCATTTGTTTTTTCAATTCGAGCATTTGCGAAATAACGAACCATCAATATATTTTTAGGATGCTTAATTGTTTTGATTGAAACTTCAGCAAGGTAACGATTCATCAAATCTAAAAAAGTTAAGTCATGAAAATCACTGCCAGCCTTACTGTTGACTTCCCTAGCAAAATTTGCAGCCCAAGAAACTGCTGCAGTTTCAGTTTCGAAACGTTTTTTTTCAACTGAATTCTCTTCGTAAATTTGTACAACCCAAACGCTATCTTCTTTGCTGCGAATTTTTCTGTTCATAGAACATCCTTCATAAAAGCAAAATAATGTAATTTCGATTTTTTAAAGTTAAAAAATTTTTAGAAATAAGAGCTTGATGCATTGAAAAATATGGACATGTAAGTTGCCCTGCAGTGTCATTTAAAACGACACTTCAATGAAGCTAATAAGTTGCTAAAAAGGTGTGATTCGCTTGACAGCAGAAATGGTCTTTTGTGCCTTTGCGATTTGCTGGCGCTGGCGTTCGGCAGCCAATGCATCTGCTGCTCTTTTTTTGATAGCTTTGAGGCTGTCAATTCTCAACTGCGCTGGAGTCTTGGGAGTAATAGTTTCAGCAAGCACAGGGCTTGAAACAATGCTGTCCCAGCCATATTGGTATTGAAGAAGCAATCGAGCATGAGTCAAGCTATCAGCGTGAACAATGGTCTTGATGAGTGAACCTTTTAAGCGAATGGTGGCGATGTAGTCTTTCATCAAGTATTTAGCTCAAAGATTTCTACACAAAATTAATGGATTTCTTTGGTAGGCATAAATAAATGCATGAACTTAAAAGACCTTCGCCAAAGAAATCAAACCAACTGTTGGCTAGCAAACAACGGTATCAATGTCGCACACATCTATGCCGGTACAGCAGAGCTTTTTCAAGCAACCAAGTTGGCAACAACAACGCTCAAAGAGTGGGGCAAATTACTTGACGAAAAACAGGTTCAGACTCTTAATCAATTTTTAAAATCAACACGTGTCGTTAAGAAACGCAACGTGATTACTCAGGGTCAATGCTTTAAGGTAATGAATATTGCTAAACAAGTGCAGCGCAAATCTGCAAAGGAAAACAAGTCAAAGTTAAGACGGTTGAAGTAACAGGGTCCGTGATCACGAGTAAGTCGCTCGTTTAACAAATGGCAAAAACGTGGGTTGAAATATGACGGCTAATGACCCCGCCCTGCACATGTTGTCGTAACAGCATGTGAATAACAGGAGGTGCCGCAGAGTAGTTGCCGAATGGCAACTGGGAGTTTTAATGCATCTGTCTCCCCCAAGACTCTGTTACGAGCGTGTAGTGCGACTCAACTCGAATGAAACTACACGATAAGGCGGCTATAGCAATGAGGAAAATCAATTGCTATAGCCGTCGTGTATCCAATCTAATCTGAATGAACCAATACATCTCATGCAACGCAAGCGTTGCATTCGACTTTCTATTACAAATAACTAATTAAAAAAAATGCAGAGCAGGGCACTGAGCGCAAGCGAAGTGAAATGCGAATGCATAGCGAACGCAAGTTCGCTCATTATGTTGATCTATGGATTTGCAGAAATATCACTTTGTGCATGCCTCAAATCAGCTTTACAAGCAATTATTCTGTAATCACTTGTATCGAGTAGCAGACATCCAATTAAAACGCTGCTGCGTTGTTTAAACAAATCAATTTGAATTTGTCGTCTAAATCCCACATGGATTGCAAGAAATGACTAAATACAAGCACCAAAGAAAATTGCACTTTTCTTAAGCTCATTGATTTCATTGGGGATTTTTATCCAGATAACTTGGCGGGTTTCAGGTCGCGAAAATTTAGTAAAGAAAACACACTTGTGCATGCGTTTTTATTTATGAAAAGGAAAAAACGAAATGTCACAAGCAAAAACACTAACTGCAGCAGAGCTAGATCAAGTTCTCACTTATATCGAAAAACAAAACTTCGCAATGCGTAATCGAGTAATGCTGCTTACTGGCATGTGGTCAGGAATGCGAGTGTCGGAAATTGCCAGTTTAAGTGTGGGAGATGTAATGAATGCCAACGGTTCTGTTAAAGCCGAAGTAAGACTGTCTGCTGAACAAACTAAAGGGCGTCACCCTCGAACAGTATTTTTTCCTGAAAAGCTCAGAGTCGAATTGCAGCAATACCTTGATCGACGTAGTCCTCAGAATTTAAAACATCCATTGTTCATCACTGCTGGACGCAGAGGATTTACAGCCAACGTCATGACACAGCATTTTTACTGGTTGTTTAAGAAAGCAGGAATTGATGGGGCAAGTAGTCACACCATGAGACGCAGTTTCATTACCAATCTGGCTGCTAAAGGAATTGGTGTTCGAGTACTAGCTAGTTTGGCAGGACACCGAAGCATTGCTGTTACTCAACGTTACATAGATGTTCATGACGATATGAAACGAAATGCGGTGGAAATGATTTAGATGTAGCGATAAAAATTATGGATCTACTGCTTTATATTTTCAATGTTGAAAAGACTGATTATTTCTTCATTAACGAATTCGGCTGATTTCCATTCTCCAGCAGCAATTGCAGAAGCTAATTCACTCTCTTGCCGTTTTGTCCACCTCTTTACTTTGACTGTGCTATTGAAGTTTGGAAAACTTCCAATTTCAACGTTGGATATAAGACAGTTTGCCTTGGCGATATATCGATTAACTTTGACTCGCATGGTCAGCTGCTCGCTTTTTTTGTAACTTTCTAATTTGTATCGGTCATAGTCTCGTCTTAAACCTAAGCTGGCTTTTTTACCTATCCAATACTGAGTAAATTTCTGATTTGACTCAATAACATCAACCGCTTTTAGATGAGTTAACGCCTCATTGATGCACCAAACTCTGTGAGCATCTTTTAAGACTTGTTTCCTGATCCCTTTCAAATTGTTCATGTCGGAAGAACTAATTTCAGGTCGGTAAATTCCTCCCTTAGGTTTGTGTTTATTTAATAGTTCAGCGAATTGCTTTCGTAACTCGCTCTTGGTTTTGTAAAGCGGCAAAACAATTACGCCAAGCCCAATTCCTTGCTGAGCTTTCCAAAGTAATGTGTTGTTAGCCCATTCAATTTTGAATGGGTGGATTTTCATTGCGAAAAGTGAAGCTCCGTAGTTCACCCACCAGTCTTCAAAACTAAGTTGAAAAACATCTCCAAATTTTTGATAAGTTTCGACAAATTTTTTGTCTGAGCTTTTGCCACCTTCTTTGCATAGCCACCAGTAGTCTTTACTCAAACGCAAGTATTTCCACCACCAGAAATAAAGACTTCGTTTTGCCGCGGCGATTTCTTGTTCTATATATGCGTAATCCCCTTGGGATAGATGTTCAAACTTTTTTATCATTTTGTTATCAATAAAAATAATTTATTTAATGTAACTGATAACAGTAATGAAATTGATCTGTCGTCTTCGTTAACTAACTAAAAAGCGATTTCGATGACCGCAGCGGTGCGGTCTTTATTAACCAGCATTTAAGGAGATACCAAATGCAAACCACCGTAGCCATTAACCCAGTAGCGAGCGTTATTTCACCAAGCATCAAGGTCGAGAGCCTTGGAGTGCCCGCATCAGTACTTATCGATGGACAGGACAACCAAGCATCGATCAAGCTAGAACTCAATCTTGCAGCTCTAGAAAAAGCTCGTATCAACTGGGAAAACAATGAACTAGCTTCATCCAACAAAAAGCTGTATTACATCCTCAGTGTTGCCTACCGCTTTTACCTCGCTTTAAGAATTGAGGGCGACAAAAATTCACGCAAAGTGTTCAAAGATGAGATGGACGAATTTATTGCGCAGCGTAACTACACCTTCATGCCAAGTACACATGACATGACTCGTGTCGTCAAATGTGTCTTTGGAGTAGATCGTCGCCGTATAAGTGCATACAGCATTGCTTTGCGTGAAGCACTTAGACAAGAAGTAGCTGCTGATGAGCTAATTGACTTCATCGAAGAAAGTGGCGGAGTTGAACAAATTCGACTCGGTGGAGAGAAGTCATTGTCCACCACTCAACGAGCAGCTATTGCTTTAAATGATGTGCTCAGCACGGAGCTTGGTCTGATTAAGTTTGATCCATCCGACTTTGTTGCTGATGCTGACTGGTCAGATAAACAAGTTGTCATTGTTGCAACATATTTACCTACTGGTGAATTTCAAGCAAATGCTGTCGTGCGGCACGACACTGCAGTGAATACTGCTTTGGCTGCTTTCTATAGTCAACAGCAACAAAAGGAAAGAGAAGAGGCGAAGGCGCAGCGTGATGCGGAGAAAGCGTCTGAGGCTGCTTTCAAAGCATTACTTAAAGATCAGAAGAAATTTGAGAAATTGCAAAAGCAAATCACTACTGTAAAGCCTGTGGTGAAAACTGCTGCTCAACTAGCTTCATTCAATACCCATTACAACAATCTTTTTGAAGCCACATCGGCTTGATCTTTTCGGGGGGCATTACGCCCCCTCAACTAACTAAAGGAGAAAAAATTATGAACGGATATATTCCTAATTGCATTGATGATTTTTTGATTTCAAATCCAGAGGATCGTAGGAAGATTGAACTCATCTTGTCGCGCCAATTGCCATTTCCATTTGGTGGGAAGAGCGGAATACTTTTCCACGGTACATGGGGGACTGGTAAGTCGACTCTCGCAACTTTATTGCCAGAGCTAATTGAAATGGCTTACTCAGGTGAGTGGGATATGTCGCAAGGCGTTGGACAAATGCCGCCTCCAACTACCGACCACTGTCAGAAAGAGGTGTTTCGTTGCGGCGGTGGGTTGAGCAGCACTGCGATTTCGCAAACGATACAAAAATTCAATATGCGATTACCTTTGTGGCATTACTCACAGCACGATTATTTTGTGTTTGATGAAGTAGATCGACTCACTATTGGCGGGCAGCAATCATTACGATCCACAATGGATTTAAAAAGATGTATGTTCTTCTTCACCACCAATTACTTGAGCAAGATTGATCAAGGGATTGTTAGTCGTTGTCATCTGATCGAAATGAATCAGGTTGCAAATCCTCAAGCCTATGTTCCGCTTGGACAATCCATCTTGAAAAGTATGGGTGTCGATCAAACAAAGATTTGCACTAAGACATTGGAGTTCATTGCAGCTAAGTCTCGAGGGTCTATGCGCGAATTCACTGATGGCGTTGCAATGGAGGCGCTATCGGCTGAGAGGCTAGTTATGTGATTATTAGTTAAGTAGCATCTTCTCATAGCTATTGAACAATCATTAAATGACAATTCTAAAATCTTTAATTCTTATGAAGAAATTAAAAATCACATATACAGAAATTTATAAGGTAAAAAAAACCTATTGTGATGAATTTGATCTCAGTGATTCAGTAAAGTGGAAGTCTTTATTAGACAAAGCACGCAAACGTAACGATTGTGATTTTTTTCTAAAAGTATTCCCGACTGAACCATCTGAAAATTTAGAGGATTGGTTGCATCTTTATCATTTCCTCAACGCAGATGAGTACACTCAAAAAGTTGAAGTAAATGATGAAAGTGGAGACGAGCCAGTCTTTGAACAATTATGGTCAATTCAAAAGCAAGATGGATCAGTTCTTATTGAAGACTGGTTTTAGTAAAAATACTCAGGGTGCCTTTTTAATCGGCACCTTGAGTAACGAATGCAATGCGTGTAAAACTAACTAACTAATGTTGAATTGAAGGTAACTTATTAGCTAAAAGATTAGCTTTGCCTTGAAATTTTTTCGGTAACTTAAGAGGATAGTAAATATGGCAGAAATTGATCGTTACTACGCTTATCAGTCATTGTTCTCTGGTCGAACTGCTGTACCCAAAGCGGAGATTTTGAAGCGACTTGAAATTTCTCCAGCTACCTTTAAGCGTGACCTAACAATGTTTCGCGATCGTTTAAACACACCAATTATTTACGATCGAGATTTAGGCGGCTACAAGTTAGAAAACCCCGAAGCTCTACAGCAATTACCTGGAATGTGGTTCAGTCAAGAAGAGGCATTGGCTCTTATGACTATTCAAACAATGATCGCTCAATTAGAGCCTAGCCTATTGGGTCCCAAGCTAAAGCCACTTCAAACAAGACTGAACAAAATTCTGGAAACACAGGGCGCTGACGCTAATGTGTTGTCTGAGCGAATCAGAGTTGTTCATGCAGGCAAGCGAAGGATGCCGTTAAAATCGTTTGAGTTGGTTGCCAAAGCCACGGTGGATAGAAAGCAAGTTGAGATTGTTCATTTGAATCGACAGACTGGTGAATCGTTGAAGCGAGTGATTTCTCCGCAGCAGCTAATTCACTATCGCGACAATTGGTACGTTGATGCTTGGTGTCATTTTCGTAATGACATTCGTAGTTTTGCCATAGACGCAATCACGAGTTGCTTGTTACTAGATAAGGCTGCAAAAGCAATTGATCGTGAAAAATTACTCAAACAACTGCAAGGCGGGTATGGCATCTTTGGAGGATACGCAAAAGCCGTTGCCGAGTTAAAGTTCACTCCCGAACGAGCACGTTGGGTGCAGCATGAAGAATGGCACCCTGATCAAAAAGGGACTCTTCATAAAGACGGCAGCTACACATTAGAAGTTCCCTACTCAGACGAGCGAGAGTTAATTGGGGACATTCTCAGAATGGGTTCAGATGTAAAAGTTTCAAAGCCTGCATCTTTGGTTAAGCAAATCAAAGATACGTTGTACAAAGTGCAGAAACAATACACCTAGCATTTTTAGCGACCAAATACTGCACCAAGGCCAGTCGCTACAGATCCCATTCGAGTGCTGCCATCGGAACTGAACACGCCTTGTTGAATGAACACTGAGCCATCAGAGCCCACTGTGGTCAATCCCATAGTGGTGTAAGAGGTGCCTTTAGTGGAAATGCTCAAACTGTCAGAAATCTTGTGAACTGTTTCACCAGAATCGGAAGTTGCGAAGTTACCTAAAATTTGCCAGAAAGTCATGGTGTTCTCCTCTAAAAATGTCTTGAACACCTGCACTCTGGCTCATCAAAAGCTCGCTAAATGAGCCACCTTGAAACAATCTTTATCAGTAGCTAATTAAAACCATGTCAATAGCATGTCTAATGACATATACCTATCTTTCTGATTCCCAATCGCATTCAATATGAAGTTACAAGGCACCAAACGTAAGGTCACTTACGTTGCCACTTATGAGATCCTCGCTTTTTTATTCGGGACGCTAGGCTTTTTTGGCTTCAGTGACAGCAGCCTTGAGCGAGCTAGTGCGCTTGCTGTTTTCGGATCACTGTTTGCAGTCAGTTGGAACTTTGCATATAACGCCCTGTTTGAGCGTTGGGAGTCCAAACGAATTACACGGGGTCGAGGTTTTGGGCGGCGTGTGCTTCATGCGGTGGGCTTTGAGGTTGGTTTTTTGTTGGTTCTAATGCCAGCTGCAGCTTGGTGGCTTGAGATCAGTTATCTGCACTCACTGATACTCAACCTTGGCTTGAACGTTTTCTTTCTCTGCTACACATTCGCGTTTACTTGGTGCTTTGATCGTTTGTTTGGTCTGCCCGAATCTGCTGAATAATCCAGACTAGAGACTCCAAATGCAGCTGCCTTTCTGCCATCGAGGGTGATGCAAGAACATTAGACAGCGTCAGGCTCGCATAATGAGGGCTTGCGAAATTAATCTTCTAATTGAACTTAAATTCAGACATAACATCTCGTAACAGACGCTGCTGAATTTCAGGCAAAGCAAGATACCTTTTGAAGAACTGTTGATCAACATTACTAACTTCTTTAGTCTCGCCTTCAAAGTCAGTAACCAGTGTTTTTTCGCTACTCCTTCCAAATCGTAATTGTTCAGGGCTTGTATCCAACATATGGGCTAGGCATACCATCTTGTCTTGTGTAGGCATACTTTTTCCAAGCAGCCAATTTCTTGCAGTATGAGGAGTTATAGCCCTACCCTGAAAGTGAAGGTTAAAAAGGTTGCCAATTACTGTTGGACTTTTCTTGTGGCCTTTTGCGTCAATTGCTATTGCAAGGCGTGTTGCGAATTCAATATGTTCAGTTTGTGTGGGAGTCAAAATAGTCCAATCTAGGTTCAAGGTAATCTTAGGCGCAATTTGAGCTACTGTTGCTTACATTCACTGTCGTTTAAAACGACACTACAAGTTGTGAAAAGTAATTTGACAGAAAATAAACTGTTGAGTTATAGTTCTGTTAACACATCAAGAACTGGTTGACTCCAGTGCCAACCTGCTTTCGGGCAAGGTGGCTTACCGAAAGGTAGATGAGGCTCAATGAGCAAACATCCGAAGTCAACCCGTCCTTGAGGCGGGTTTTTTTATGGCTTGACCGCCCTAAGCGGTTGGGGAGATTTGTTCTCTATTGCGACCCCCGACACTTCGTCATAGTCGCTAAAAAGGAGGTGGCTCATGCCCGAATTAAGTACGCAAGTAATCGACCTTGCTTATCGCCCAGAAACCTATTTTTGGGCTTATGACAACAACATCACCTTATCTTCAGATATCAAAGGTTCAAGGCGAAAAGCTCTTTATGAAAGAGCTATCTTGAGTGGTGATGCTGGGTTCGCAAACTCTTTAATTGCCGAGCCTAAATTAACTTCTGAAGAACGAAGGCTTCAAGGAGGCTTTCATCCGAGTTGGATGGGTGGCGAATATTTGCCAGATAGGGAAAACCAAGAAGTTGAAATTGCTCGAATAACGATTGCATCTACTACACAAGATGTAACTTGTGTGTATGCAAAGAGGGGAGCCACACGAATTTACTATCGGGTCGTCGATGAATACGAAGGGATGACACTTGATGAAAGTACACGCTCGTCTATTCAACCACTAACACTAAATGAATTAGTTACGTTCTTCTTTAAAGGCTGGGACATATTCTGCTGCTTAGAAGCTAACTTTGAAGATCATGGGTACCCGAAAGAAGAAGTACAAGGTTTCATTCTTGATGCTAGCTCTAGCTTCTATGCTGAGTTTGGTTTATTGGTTAGGCAACGAGTAGACCAATGGTTGGATGAAAATCAAGTAGATCGAAATTCAGAAGATATTTATGAGGGTGAAGATGATGATGAATGAATTTGAATCAAAGCGAACTTCTGAAGAAATTCTTGAAATGACTAGGCATAAGGTTCGCTATCTCGAATCAATTTTGGGTAAAGCAAAGGAACTAACGCCACAGCAGCAAGATGAGTTTGAAACAAAATTTCACAACGCTGTACGTATGAAGAAGTGGATTGAATAGTTAATTCGAATTGAACATCAGGGTGGATTTATTCCTAATTGCCACACCCTAACAATCGTTGAAGTGGCTAAACAGGAGAATGAAATGGGACTATTTCCTCAAAATGCAGGCAAGCGGCAAAGTCATTGGGGCAACTCGCATCAAATCTTTGGGGGCGACCCTTGGTATGCAAACATCTCTGCTGATATAGATGATTTAGAGGTGATTGAAAACGCTAAGCGGATTGTTGATGCTTGTTGCCCTCAAAAGATGAGCACTTTCTTTGGCGGGCACTATTACAGCTTTCAAACAAGAGAGTACCTTTTGAATTTGCTGCTGTTTTATTACGCCGATCACAACGAATTCCCTGTGGGAAATGTTTGTATTGTTGAAAGGTGGTTATGGGAAATTGATTTCTATCGACAAGTAAAGGGCTGGGTAAAGTCAAAGATTTGGAGGTTCTTACCAAGGGAGGAAACCTTCCAAGCGGGGGAGTGGATACGCATACCTGCATTGAGTGAATTAGATTTAAATTGAGACTAACAGTTGACACTTTAAGACCGAAAGCCGAAGATCTGCCCAGTACTAAATTCTGTAAACATTCGATGGATCCTTTTGACTATTCCAAAGAACAAGCACCTGTTGTGACTGCAGTCCTTCTAGAAAGGATGAATGATTTAGAGCAGCTTGTAAAAGATGGAGCTGATATCAACGCACAAGATGAATGTGGACGAAGTGCGTTGATCATGGCTCTGGATCAAGACTTAGCAAATATTGAATGGATTGAGTTTTTGATAGCCAACGGCATTGATTTGAATTTGCAGGACAACAATGGTGATACCGCACTTGATTTAGCAAGGTACAACAGTAACCAAGAAGCTATTGACTTGCTAAACAAACACAATGCTGTCGGTAAAAGCGGTCCGTCAGCAAAAGAGAAGCAGTGGGATCAAATTTACGATGCATTTGATCGTGCCGATGCAATCAAATTCGCTGATCGTGAAGCGAAAAAAGGCTTATAGATTCAATGCTGATGCGACAACAAATGAAAGTTGGAAATGATTAGTCAAGAAGTATTTGATTTAGTTAAACAAAAATATGGCTATTGGTCGAGTTGGGCTATTTGGGCAGAGGTTGGTTCAAGCCCTAAAAGTAATGTTGGTGATTTAAGTATCTTTGACACTCCAAATATTTGTGAAAGTCTTACAGCTGAAGTGATTTTTGTTGGATTGAATATTTCAAGAGGTGCTATCAAAGAGCCACTTGCCAACTTTCATGACAAAAGAACGGAAGCAACTGATTTCAAAATAAGATATGCATTCCAGAGCACACCATACTGGGGTGGTTATATGACTGACATCATTAAAGACTTTGATCAAAAAGAATCTGGAAAAGTTGCTAAGTATTTGAAAGAAAACAAAAAGTTTGAAGATGAAAACGTTGAAATCTTTCGACAAGAGTTAGCGGATATTCGGTCTACAAATCCAACGTTGATTGCATTGGGTAGAGATACATATGGCATCTTAAAAAAGAATTTTTCAGATCAATATGTGATTAAAAAAGTACCTCACTATGCTAACTATTCAAGCAAAGAGACCTACCGAATAGAAGTTGAAGATGCATTAAGTTCGACATCATAAGAAAAAATTTTTGCCTTAATGTGCAAGTTTCATTGAGAGAAATTACCGGGTCATTTACAGGACATCATGTGCTACAGTTTAGATATGAAAACTGCAGCTGAAATTAAAAATATTCGAATGGGAATGGGCTTAACGCAAGCCGAATTTGCACAGTTTCTTGGTCTTTCTGGAGCGGGAGAGCGAACTGTTCGTGGTTGGGAGAGCGGCGAACATATGCCTACTGAATCACGATTGGAGGAAATTCGCAAACTTCCAATCAAAGCACCCTTCAAAAATAAGTCAAAAAATAATAAATTTAGATTTATTGATTTGTTTGCAGGTATCGGAGGGATTCGATTACCTTTCCAAGATTTAGGTGGCGAGTGCGTCTTTTCTTCTGAATGGGATAAGTTTTCACAGAAAACTTACGCTACAAATTTTGGGCACTTGCCTCATGGTGACATTACACAGATTGCTGCCCAAGATATACCTGATCACGATATTCTTTTAGGAGGCTTTCCTTGCCAAGCCTTTTCTCAAGCTGGATTAAAAAAAGGATTTAATGACTCTAGAGGAACAATGTTCTTTGAAATTCAAAGAATCTTGGCAGAAAAAAGGCCTAAGGCGTTCCTTCTAGAAAACGTCAAACAATTACAAGGCCATGACAAGGGTAGAACGCTTGAGCACATTCTAGAAATTCTTGAAGGAAGAAGTGAGCAAAAAGTACCCGATTCAATACCTATGACTGCTGAAGCAAGAAAAGCCTTAACAGCCAAACTGCGGTACCAAGTTTTTTACAAAGTTCTCCGCGCAAGAGATTTTGGAGTTCCTCAGAATAGAGAGCGTATTTTTATAGTCGGTTTTGACACTGAATACTTTGGACGCGACATTGATTTTCAAGATATTTTTAGTTGGCCTCATCCGCCCGCTACTCCAACTAAGTTGGGAGACATCCTTGAGGATTCGAAAAAGATTGATGACAAATACACCATTTCAGACAAGCTATGGCAAGGTCATCAAAGAAGGAAAGAGGAACACCTTGAAAAAGGTAACGGATTTGGCTACTCAATATTTAATGCTGAAAGCCCTTACACCAGCACTCTAAGTGCTCGATATTACAAAGACGGAAGCGAAATATTGATTGATCAAAGTTCTTTGAAAAAGAACCCGCGAAAACTAACACCGCGCGAATGCGCAAGGCTACAAGGCTTTCCAGAATCATTCATCACTAATGCTGTTTCTGATGGACAAGCATATAAACAATTTGGCAATTCTGTTTGTGTCCCAGTAATTCGTGCAGTAGCTAACCAAATTGTTCATGCGATTAATACAGGAACTTTAATCAAAGCTGTTGGATCATCAGAGAAAAAAACCAAAGTTAAGAAAAAATAAAGATATTTATTTTTGTAGTACGGTAATCGTCCCTTAGAACCAAAGGCGTTAGAAGTAGAATTTTTTCCAATGGAAGAGGTTCTACATGAGAAAGTCAAAATTCACTGATAGCCAGATCATGGACGCCGTCAAACGCGTTGAGGCTGGTTTTGGCGTACCTGATATTTGTCGGGAAATGGGTATCAGCACTGCCACCTTTTACAAATGGCGAGCCAAATATGGCGGCATGGACGTTTCAATGATGTCCCGCATGAAAGAGCTAGAAGACGAGAACCGGCGGCTCAAGAAGATGTATTTAGAGGAGAAGCTCAAGGCTGAAATCGTGTCGGAGGCTTTAGAAAAAAAGTGGTGAGGCCATCCCGACGTAAGGAGATGGCCGTCAAAGCAGTCAAGGAGCGCGGCATTTGCATTCGGGTGGCCTGCCAGGCCTTTAGGATCAGCGAGTCTTGTTACCGCTACGAGCGAAAGCTCGATCAAGAGAATGAAGAAGTTGCAACGTGGCTGATGAAGCTGACGGACAACAACCGCAATTGGGGCTTTGGCCTTTGCTATCTGTATTTGCGAAACTTGAAGGGCTTCAAATGGAACCACAAGCGTGTTTATCGGGTCTACAAAGAGTTGGAGCTGAACCTCAGAATCAAACCTCGCAAACGTTTAATTCGCGAGAAGCCAGAAGCTTTAACAGTGCCACTGGAAATCAATCAGGTTTGGTCAATGGACTTTATGCATGACCAACTTGAAGACGGCAGAACGTTCAGGTTGTTCAATGTGATTGACGACTACAACAGAGAAGCTATTGGCATGGAGGCTGACTTCTCATTGCCAGCGGAGCGGGTGATCAGAGAGCTGAAGCAGATGATTTCTTGGCGCGGAAAGCCTCAGGTTATTCGTTGTGACAATGGTCCCGAATACATCAGCGCTGCCATTCAAACCTGGGCTGAAGAATGGGGAATCAGGCTTGAATACATTCAACCGGGCAACCCACAGCAAAATGCTTATGTTGAAAGATTTAACAGAACAGTTCGCTACGAATGGCTGTCACAATATTACTGGTCAAGCTTAGAAGAAGTTCAAGAGTTTGCCACCCGGTGGATGTGGTCATATAACAATGACCGTCCGAATATGGCTCTGGGTGGATTTACACCGAAGCAGAAACTGGCCATGGCTGCATAACGTTTCTACTTCTGACTCCCTTGCAAAAGGGGAGGATTACCGTACGAAGTCAGTTTGCGCAGGAAGATCATCGATAGCGATTAGCAGGAAAAAACCTGCATCTTCCCAAATATTCTTATCCTTCTTTACAAAGATGCGTATCGGTGCATTGTTATTTACGCACGCTTTCATGTTCTCAATTAAATTCAAGTAATGCTTGCGTTTAGGAATTGAGTAAATGATTTTGTTTTCGCTAACAAATTTATTTTGACTTGGTGAGCAAATGATCGACACAATTTGCGATGCAACAAAGTTGACTGCTTGTTGCGTTTTGTGGACTTCTAATACATCAGCCCATGTGATTGTTTGTTTGTGTTCCATCCTGAAACTAATTAGCAATATTTTTAAGAAAATTTAGTTGAAGATAAAAGTATTCTATTGTATGGGCATGAATGGATAGAACACCTTCGATCAAATAGTGAAAGCATCAACAGGCCAAGCAGCTGTCGTGTAAAACGACACTTAGTAATGTTAGGCAATGGGTGTTGAGGCTAATATTTGAAAGACCAACCAGCTTTACAAACTTGAAGTAGTTGGTCTGAAAAATCTATTGAGCTTCACGATTTGACTCCATAGTGCCAATGAAACTTTTAAGAGAGGTTGAGACGCGAAAACGAAATTCTTCCAATTTGATTTTTTGATCAAGATCAAAAATTTGCATTTCCTCTTTAGACAGAGCTAATAGCAGCAGCTGAATCTGCTCAATCGGTTCCAACATGGACGCTGGGTGATTTTTCGCTATTTCAACTCCAATAGCACCACCTTGTTGCATAGTCGGTTCCCAAAAATTACCGTTTGCATATTCAACAGCTCTAATAGTGCCGATTCTAGGTATAGAAATGATTTCAGTTTGTCCGTTAGAAGCATGCAGTGGATTTGAGTCAGGGAAGCAGTCAAATTTAAAGTTTAAGTATTCGTTGAATAGGCCGGAAAATGCATCTGAAAAACCAGATCGGTATATGTTCAGTTTATCAACAATTATGTTGCCGAACATATCACCTTTAGCTCTGTCTAAAAAAGTGACAACCTTCGGGAATGAAGATTCGAAAAGTTTCTTTACAACGTCAGGATAATAAATTCGATCATATTTCTTACCTGTGTGATCAAGTGATTTTAAAAAATCATCATGTGTTAACTCAAAGCTGCCAATACCGCACAACGAGCTAAGATTTTTCTCGAAATCTTTGAACAAGGTAATTGACTGACATCCTTCCCAGACACGCTTTAGTTCTTCTTCATGCTCAATTCTTTGACTTTGATTTGGAAATAAGTGAAATAGCTTGATAGATGGATTTTTAAGCTCATGAAGTACAAGTGCAGTAGCACTAAGTAAATGAAAAGTGTATTCCTTTAAGAAAAAATCCGCGGAAAAAAATAAACGCTTAGCCAAAATACTAGGTATTGGTATTTTTTTACACCAATAAATCTCACCATCGACTAAGAATGAAGAGTCACGCTGGCTGCAATATGCGATGAAGTCAGGAAACGAATAGCGTTCAATCATTATGCTGATTCCTTAAATTTTTCTTAAGTTCAGATGGCTTTAAAGGAGGTGTACTCGAATGGAGCATGGCATGACAGTTAGGGCATACAGGAATTAAATCTGCATAAGGATCGATTGTTCGAATACCCTTGTCGGCTACTCGTTCTATATGGTGAACATGTATGAAGTCTCTACCAATTTCGCCATAAACATTTTCGAAATTCATGTCGCAAACAGAGCAGCTATTACCGTGAATACCGATTGCAATTTTTCTAAGTAACTTGGAACGTTCGTATCTTTTGGAGGTAACCAATACTTGGTTTCCTTCTTCTGTTTGCAAGTTCTCAGCTGTGATGTCAATTAATATTTCTGTGAAATCTAAAACGTCTGAAATGGCACTGCTTAAGAGATTTTCATTTTCAATTGAAAAGACTTTGCTTGAGACTTCAACTTGCGTAACCTCACTAGATTTCAAAGTGCTCAGATCACCGATGAGTAAAGTCTGATTGTTCCAAAACAAAATATCTAGGGGAGTAGCCACACCTAGCTGAGCAAAGCTAGTGTTCACAATCAGTTGCCAAATGTAGTCAGATGGCTGCTGTTCTCTAACAAGTCTAGAGTGTATTCGAGCCTCTGTGAGCTCAATGCTAAACGTAATTGCTGTTACGGTGGATTTAAAAGTTTTCGAAGTGGATAGTTCTGAAATAAGTTGATACCTATCACCACCTAAGTGTGTGAGTTGTTGATCGAACCTATTAATTGAATCAATCAACATTTGGTAACTCGTTTGCCAGGAATCGAAGAGAATTTGAAAGACTAAATCTTAGTTCCTCAAAATTTCTTTTTGCTAGATCTGAAACAGATTTAAGTTCAGAGTTTGCAAGAGCCCAGAAAAGAGAATCCATAGCTTGTATCAAAACAGGTGTGATTTCAGTAGATTGATAAAAGCGCCTGTAAAACTCATGCTCTTCATTCAGTATGACAACCGTGCTGTTGTCTTCGGTAATATCAATTTCCCAAAGCATTCCTCCCTCTAATGAAGGGGAGGTCGTTACAAAAACATTTGTACCATGTACAACAGCAGCCCTGTTGATTTCGACTTCACCAAATCGATTTTTAATTCGAATCACTGAAGAATTCTTATCAAAGTTAAGAATCTCTACTTTTCCAGTATTGACTTGTTGTACTTGAATGGCTCGAGAGGATATTTGATGGCTGCTTGAAATATCAGACGTAGACTCACCTGTAACTGGGCTTTCAGGTTTGTTTGTTCGGTATCGACTTTGAGCTTGGTTTCGCCAAGGAGCGAGTGCTTCTTTAAGAGTTGTCCTAATTTTGATCGGGAAATTAACTTTACTCTTTCGAATATCAATTTCGAAATAGTCATCTAATTCATGGTCGAAATTTAACTCAACACGCAGTAGGTTGGTATGAGAGTCTTGAGAGAAAAGACGATGTGGCCATCCGCCACCGATAATTAAACGATCTTCTCTATATATGTAAAAACCTTGGTTATCGTTGCTGAATCTGACGGCTTGAATCTCAGCTTCTGTCATTTTGTTCTTGTTAGGTAGTACATATCCATTCAGTTCAAATTTTGCACTACGACCACCAGAGAGCATTACTTTGTGAACTTTCTGTTCAATTAGTACGCGATCAGGTTCTTCGGGAGTATTGAGAAATTTTCCAGTAGGGTCCCAACCACTCAGTCGCTCTCCATTTATTGAAAGCGAAATATCTGGCGCAGATGCAGCAGATGATTGATTCGTCTTAAAACTCTCACGACCAATTAAAAATTTTCCAAAAGTAGCAGACAGGTGATCTTTTATTTCTTTCTTTAAAAAGGCGATAGCTTGGGCGCCATAGTCACTTCCAGAGTTTGTTACTAAACGATCAACATCTTCCCAAATAACTACCGTTCCTGAACCTCCGCTAGCGATGTTTTTTAACTTATCGATTTGGGCTGCATATTCAGAAATTGATGGAGTTATGAGTAACCATTTATCTTGCTTTTTGATTTCATTTATGTCCCAACATCTAGCAAAAATTGCATCATTTTGCTTAGAGATCACAGTCAATTTTTTACAAAAGGCAGTTGAGGCGGTTTTTAAGCCCATGCCAAATTTACCTAATGATTTTGGTGAGGGCCGTCTTTCAGATCCATATCGCATTGCATTGATCAGATTTTCTTCGGACATGCCAGCGCCATTGTCAAAAAATGAAACTGTTACATCATTCGAAAAAATACTCTCCTCAATATCTACTTCGATATGAGAAGCGCCAGCAGCGATAGAGTTGTCAACGATATCTGCGAATGCAGCTTGATATGTGTATCCAGTATCGCGAAGCGACTCCACGAGCCTACTTGGACTTGGCGTAAGTTCAAATTCGTTAGTCATTTCAGTTACTTTCACTTTTCTCTTTAAGAAGTTCGAGAATCATTTGCTCTTCGGATTGATACTCGTTTGTTGCTCTTATCAAATTAGAAGCAACATTCTGTTTTAAAAAAATTCGGTTATGAATAGTTTCCTCAATGCTATGGGCATAGTACAAGTAGTACACATTCACATTTTTCTCTTGCCCATTTCGATAAGCCCTTGCTGTTGCTTGCGCTTCTAATGCTGGATTCCATTGTCGGCTGTAATGGATAACATGATTTGCGCTTGTAATATTTAAACCCATACCTGCAGTGACTGGATTGAGAAATAAAAACGCGGCGCCATCTGAATTAGTGAAGTCATCAATAATTGATTGTCGATCTTCTGCCTGAACAGTTCCGTCAACTTTGTATGTTGACCATCCATAGTGCGAGCCAAATATTTTTTTAAATGATTCAATCAATGCGACATGATTTGCAAATACAAGTGCTTTTTCTTTTTTGATTGCTACTTGCTTAAGCAATGAATCTAAGAATTCAAATTTTGAAGATGATGTTCTAAGCTCATCTAATGAAGCATCGCCTAATCTATTGTCTACAAGGAAAGGATGAGCTGAATATTTCCTATAGTCAGAAATTAATGAAAATGCATGCGATTGTTGCCCTAGAGAATTTCTGATGGAGGTTTCAATTTTTTGATATCCCTTTTGTTCATCAGGTCCCATTGACAATGGCTTATAGATATCAATTTTTGGAGGTAGTTCTGTTAAAACATCCTCTTTCATTCGTCTCAATAAAATTGGTTTGAGCGCAAGCTCAACTTCTTCCAAGTTGCTTTGATCTAATTGCGCTAGTCCATTTTTCACATACTTTGCTGTGTACTTTTCTCTTGTTCCAAGAAAGTCTTTCGAGACCACATTGGTTATGGACCATAAATCCATCATTGAATTTTCAAATGGCGTTCCAGTAATTGCAATTGCGGTGCCGAAGTTCAATTGATTCACCGCTTGAGTTCTTAAGGAGTCTGGATTTTTTAGCAAACTTGCTTCATCAAAAACTACTAGGTCAAAATTTAGATGTCCAAAAAGTGCAACATCGTTAACAATTGTTGTGTAAGTTGTGATGACAATCGGTTTATCTATAAAAGTTTGACTAAACCCAGCTCTATGTGCACCCCAATGTATGTATGGTGAAATTCCAGTTGTGAATTTTTTAAATTCGTTGCTCCAGTTTGCAATTAGAGAATTCGGGACTACTGCTAAAGCTGATTTAATTGCTCCTGTTCTGAGTCCTTTTGCGATCAACGCAATTATTTGCGCAGTCTTTCCTAGACCCATGTCATCTGCTAACAGCGCCCCTTTTCGTGTTGCATATTTTTGAGAGAGCCAAGCCAGCCCTTTGTCTTGGTAAGGGTAAAGTTTGATATTGAAAGACACATTCTTATCGCCAACGAGGTTGGTTGGAATTTGGCTCGAGAAAATTTCAATCTCAGCTTCAGTAATACCTCTATTTCCTGAGCGTCTTAACGCAACTAAAGTTTTCGCAATATCTTTAGATTTGAAAATGTTTCCAAGTTCCTCAACAGTCGCATCGTTAAAGAAGTACAAATTATTCTGAAAAATACAGTACTTATGTTTAATGATTACATCAATAGCTTCAAGTGGTAATTGATGATTTCGGACGTGTGCTGCAATTGATTTTCCATCTAGCAATACATAGCTGACAGATTGGAAACTTTGGAATGCGTTTATTTTTTCGCTAGCGTTTGCGTTGTACTGGCGAAATAATTCCATGATCTCTCTATTGCTTAGAGTTTCTGGTTGTAATTGGTCATCGTTCATTGCGAACTGATAAGACTCGACCCAGATAACCAATTTGATCTCCTTTTTGAGAATCATTTGTCATGCGCGAAAAGCCCAAGCACACGTCAGATTGCACTGCGGCAACGAGTGAAGGCTTGGAATTTGAATTAATACTTAGATGTTAATACTTTACATAAGGATTTCATCAAAAAAACATGAAATTCTTATGTGAGACCCCTCACTTAAATTGACCTCAAAGTCGATCTTGAATTGATGACTTCAGTTTAATAAGGAGCTAAATGTGTCGTTTAAAACGACATAAGTGAAGATTGTTCAGACTCATTTACTTCTGCGTCTTATCGTCTAAGCAGAATGATTCATGAACTTCCTGAGTTCCTTCGACCAGCCGCTTGTATCTTTTAATCCTACCGAATCGGATTTTTCCTCGATCCATTCCTCAACTAATTTGTCTGCAAGGGAAATTTCGTCAACTGACATTCCAAGATAAATGAATTGTGCAATTTCCTTGGCACCCACTTCACCCAGTAAAGCGGATAAGCAAAGCCATTTGTATGATTGAATAAGACGGTCTGATTTCAGGCTCTTTGAATTAATTTCAATAGCTAAGCGGTACTGGTATGAGCGATGACCATTTTCTGCGAGTAGCAAATACCACTCGTAGTCTGTCATGTCCCCTTTTTTTGTCTGTCCGATACTCATGCTGATGCTGTACAACTAAATTTTTGATCATTATTGATTTAATGGATGATTATTCTTTTTATGATCATGAATTTTTTGAATTGTCTCTAAAGTCAGTTGACTAGCTTTTTCTTTTGGCGAGATAACGGTGTTGTAAATTCTCAAATAAACAACCGAAAAGCATACGGCTATTGGCATTACAAATTTGATTGGCGTTTTATTTTTAGACCAATCAAAATCACTAGTGAAAATTTTCCAAGAAAATTCATAGAACGATTTTCCTGAAATGTTTTTACTTAAATCTATGGAGTCATGGCTGATAAATTCAAATTCTGAGCTGCTCACTAGATACTTGACAATCAGATTTCTCTTCTCTTCAGAAGGAATTTTTCCTCTGCAATCTTCATCACACAAATTTAGTGGATTGTGTGAGGGATTCGAAATATCAAAATCAATTCCTTTTTTTACATAGTTCGCGCTTAATGCATCAATAGCGAGTAAAAAATTATTTTGCCGGTCTCGCTTATTTGCTTTTTCCCAATTAAATTTAGTCATGGACGAGGTCGCCTAGATGATGTAGTTATTGGAAAAGTATTATGTTTGATTTGTATTCTTTGAATTAAGTATTTTTAAGAAGTCTTGAAATTCTTTATCTGATTCAGCGCAACGTGCAATGCCCTCGTTATCCAATATGAATTTTTGTAATGTTGTGTTGATTTGGACTTCTCGTGGCATTTTGAACTGTTCTCTAGTTTGATTTGACTTAGAGTTTTGTGATTTCTTGTTTTTCATATTTCATTCCTGAGACATTAAACATTCAGGTTATCTCTTTAAGATTTCCCTTCTTAAGCCAGCTTTCCAGCCGCCATTGTTGCCGTCAACTTTGAGTAATGTCGCTCAATCATTGCCGCTGAATTGCCCATCTGTTTACTCAGTGTATGGATATCCACTTCTCCGCGCAACATCTCTAAAGTGGCATAGGTGTGCCTCAATGAATAAAGCGTCCTGTTATCCCCATTCGAATCCAGCGCCAGCCCTGAATCTCTCATTAGCCGCCTAAAAGTACCAACCAAGCTGTGCGGCTGATGCCCATCACTGAACCTAAACAACAGGTGTGGAATTCTGGTTTGTAGTGTCGTTTCAAACGACAGTTCGCAGATGTCCTTTTGCCTAGCGTGAAGTCGCTGCAGAACTTCAACGGCTCGATGTTTCGCAATTAACCAGCGTCCACCAGTCTTGCCATCCACCCAGATACGCAGGTACCTGATGCCCTTGTCTGTGTGCCATTCAATATCACGCCACTTAATTCCCATGGCTTCAGTGCCGTGCCGCATTCCAGTTAACAGCAGCATTTCCACATAGTCACGCAGAAGAGGACGGATTTCTCGTTCAACGCTGAGTCTGCCTTGCTGACTCCAAGGCTCCATAAAAGCCAACAGCTGGTTGATTTCTTGTTCGCTGAATGCTGGGCGTGTTTTGCTTTTCTCACCTTTGCTGCTCAAGCGAGGTACTGGCACACGCTCACTTATAAAGCCTCGATCTACAGCTGTGGCAATCACTCGATTCCAAGCACTGGCGAAATTGTTCAAAGTGCTGGTCTTGGGTGCTCGTGACAAACGCCTGTCGCGCCACAGCTCAAACTCTTTGACATCTGAGTGCGTCAAAGTTTCAAGTTGACGTTCGCCAAAGTAGGGCACAAAGTACCGTTCGATGATGCTGGCGTAGTCATTCAAACTGGACTTGGTCTTTTTCAAGTCAATCAAGCGCCTAAGTTCGTCTAAACAAATTTGAGCGATCTGTGCAAACGAGTGTGCTTGGTGTGCAAGTCCTAACTTCTGCCTGTACTTAGATTCATCATAAAGATCGCAGGCACGAGCAATGGCTTGTTCAAGGCTGGCTTTGCCAGTGGTTTGGCGATGCCAAGAGCCATCTGTCAATTTGTATCTGCATTGATAGAGAAGGCTACGGCTTCGCCTGTAGAGCACTAGGTCTCCGTCGCGAAGATAAACGGTCTGTGGCTGTGTTGTGGCAAGGCTGTTGAGCAGCCTGCGGATATGCCTGTCCTGTGTTGGTTGTGCGGTGAACTCGTTCATTTGAACAAGTCCTCAACCGTAAAGGCAAAGTGGCAGCAGCGTGAGTCTCTTGAAAAACTACGCTCGCTAAAAGCAGAAAACCCTAGCAACATTGCTGATGCTAGGGTTTGGATTGGTGGCCTGGACTGGAATCGAACCAGTGACACGCGGATTTTCAAACGCTTGCTAGACTCAACTTCGCAAATGTTTTCAACAGGTTGCACCCTTGGCTGAAAACTTTGTGCACAGTTTGCGGAGTACACAATTCTTTTTTGTTGCGTGAGTAGCGTAGTTTCTACAGCAGTATTCATTTTAGCTATACCTGTCTTCCTTGCCGTCTAACTTTTCTATTGGCGTACTTCTCTGTTGTAAAAACCCGTCTTTTGAGTCGTTAGACGCTTTTTGAAGCGTACTCAGACTCTTGCCGAGGGTGCCAACCCTAGCCTGTTGGGTTGTACTTGCCGGTAATGTCTTTTGTATAGGGGGCACTTTCGCCTGTACTACTGGCTTATGAGGACTTGGCAATTTGGGTGGGGGTGGGGCATAAGGCGCCTTGGGGCTTGCAGGCTTTACTGCGCGGGGCTTAGAAGCCGCCTTCTGTTGTGCTTGCTGTGCCTGTTGGCGTTGCTGGGTTGCTAAAGCCTCCCAAGTCTTGTCAATAATAATTTTCAAAAGTCCAATTTGTTCTTCTGCATTTGCTATTTCACTAATTCGCATGGCTTTCTCCTATTCTTATATTTAGCGAGATTTATGAAGCGTCTATTTAATAGACACTCAGTCGCCAAGAAGAAGCTGGGGCTAACACTCCAGAAAGTATTAGCCCCATTTTTCATTTACTAAACCTTGCACGTACTGCGGTACTTGCCGCTTCAATTTGATTGTCTAATTCGCCGCCTTCAACCGCACGTTTAATAATTTCTAGAGTGCCGAATAAATCGGCAGCACTCGGAATCTCAATGGTTGGTTTTCCTTTTGAAATTTCTAAAACTTTTGTGCCGTACTTAACGTTAAGACAAACCTTGCCGCCTTCCGAAACAAACCACCAAGGACGGACACGCTTTTGCATTTCAATTGTTTTGGTAGCGCCGTCAATGTCGCGCACAGTTTTAAAACGCTTCGTGTTGAAAGTCTCACCTGTTTGCTGTGCTTTAGCTAACTGCATTTGTTCCCAAAGCTTCGTAGACAACTTATTGCGTCTATGTTGAATGGGCGGCATAGCTGTAGGACGCTTTGCTGTGCTGAGTTTCAAGCTGTTTAAAGTACTCATTCATTTCTCCTTTGTGTGTTGAGTACATGCACGTTAATTTCACTCTTTTGGTTTGGACAACCTCTTTTTGTCAATATCTGTCTAAACCTAATAATTCCTGCCAGATTTAGCATTCTTTTATTAGGTTTAGCTAAATATTTGTATGAATGTTTACACGCAAGAATTGAAATGGCTTAAAGACAATGGGCTAAACGCCAATACTGTTTACTCATTACCTAGCCATTTGGTACAGGCACAAAAAATCGCACACAACTTACTCAAACACAACGCAAGGCTACTAGGACAAAACGAAGCGGCAACGCTTAACAATTTTTTAAACGCAATGTCTTTTACAAAGTTACGAGAAAAACTTACCGAAGCGGAGTGCTACAAAATTATGAATATAGGCAAAGCTGTAAACAGAAAACTATTCAAGGGACATAAGGCACTCAAGAGATAAGTCACTCTTTAAAAGGATAAAAACGCGGGGTGAAATAAGGAAACGGCTAATGCCCCCGCACTTGTTAAGTAGTTACTGTAATGACTGCTTGCGCTATAAGTGTATGCCGCTAGGTTTCTTGCCAAGCAAATCAATGCTGAAGCGAGTTGAGAGTTTTAATACATACGTCTCTTGTCAAACCTATTTACAGTCGTGTTGTGCGGAAGCAAGGACACGTTGCGACGGACATGTTTCAATTTTTTAATTGGACATAGCCGTCGCATTGCCCAAAAGCAAGCCATTCAATAAAGAAGAAAAAATGTGTGAGTGACAACGAAACACAAGGGAGTGTTAACTCCCTTTAATGCTATTCGTTACTTGGCAATTCTCTTACACGTCTTCTAAAAACTTTGTCTAACTTTTCTAGTTTATCTACAAGCCATGCAAATTGATTTTCCCAGTCACTCTCATTCATTATGTCTGCATTCTCTTTTGTAATGCCAATTGTTGACACAATTTTTGTAGGTAATTCATTCCAAATTAAGGGACTACCAAACTCTTTTTCAATTTGTTCCTTTTGCGAAAAAAGAGTATGAAATCCAGCTTTGGTTTTTTCATGAATATTCAAATCGGCAGAAATATTTTCTGACAAAGTGTTGACTCTTCCGCAAAGCCAATAATTGCTTCTTCCAATGGCTAAATTAGTCCAATGTTGTGGAAGAGGTTTTTGTAGGCGCACAGTATTGCCGTGTTCTTTTACGTACTCTCTAAAAGCACTCCAGTAAGTAAGTTGTTGCTGTTTCGCACCCGTTAACTCAGTACTGTGCTGGGCTGTTTCACGAATGTTTTTACTCCATGCATTAGGCTGTGAAATTATGTTGAATTGAGGCGCAGGAATTGAGTTATCTATTTTCAGCAACTCAATTTCTATTCCAAAAAAACTATAGCCTTCTTCAGTGGCTTCGTTAAGCCAGTCTAATGCTGCCCTATGTTCGTCTGTAAACCGAGAGGCTATCCAAATAATAGTTTTTACATTCAGCCCAGCGCCATAAGTTAATATTTGCCCCAAATGCGAATGGTTTGTTTTTTCTAATTGGTTTTCAATTAAAACCATTGCCTGTGTATAAGTGTCTCTACACAACAAGTCTGCCCTGTAAGGCCCAACAAATTGTTCCATGGCAACAACTTCTAAATTTAAGCCAAGCAAGTCACTCAATGCTTCGAGGTTTTCGGCTTTTGACAGCCAAGGAGTAAAGTCTGTTGCCTCATTACTCCAAACAGTCCTTAAGTCAACCTTCTCAATTTTTCCAAGCGTTGCCATACTGTCCTCAATTATTTTTAATTAACATAATTAATTCTACGCCTTTGCATACTGCTGAAGTACTGGGGTATAGGTAAAAAATCAAGCCCGAGAAAGTTCAAGTAACTGAGTGCAATTTTTCGTAGCGCAGAAAATTGAGGGCTGCATACCCAATTCGGCTTCAAATCATTCGTATAAGCGACGCATTGCCAGAAGTGAGTGTCAAAGTAGTAGCGTCCCTTAAATAGACGCTTGCAGGACTTTTAAATAAGTCGTCGCATTTAAGCCACGATAAATATAAGAGAAGTAGAGAACTCTTACATTTTCAGCTAAGTCATTGAATTTAAAAGTCTCTTTGTTTTGCCTTTTCCGGTTGCCCAAACCAAATACATGAAAACATAATTTAACTCTGTATTTATTACTTTATGGAGAGAGTTATGTCACAAGCAAGAGTTTTAAACCCAACTGAATTACGTCGCGTATTGGACTACGTAGCTACACGCAGGCACAGCGCACGAAACCGCGCCGCATTGCTGTTAACGCATTACGCTGGTATGCGAGTAGCTGAAGTAGCCGCGCTACGCATAAGCGACGTTTTAAACAGCGACAGCACAATTAAAGCTGAGATTCGTTTAACGCCAAATCAAACCAAGGGCAAACACGCACGTACTGTTTACCTCAATGAAAGAGTACAAAAAGAATTAGCCCTGTACGTTAAGTGCCTAAAAATCAAAGACGTTACCAAGCCATTGTTTTATACACAGAAGCGCGAAGGCTTTAGTGCCAATACACTCACCCAGTACTTCTTCTTTCTTTACCGCAAGGTTGGCTTAGAAGGCGCAAGTAGCCATAGCGGAAGACGTAGCTTTTTAACAGGACTTGCCAACAAAGGCACAGCTATTCATATTCTCAAGTCCCTCGCGGGGCATAGAAATATTTCGACAACGGCTGCATACCTTTACTCTAGCCCAACACAACTTAAAGCGGCAGTTGAGTTAGTCTAAGCGTCCATTTAATTGACAGTACTCTTTGGGAAAACGCCCAAAGAGGTATTTGCAATAATTATTTGTGCTTGCTTAACGTAGCGACTCATTGCGACTGTCATTGTGTTGTGTCGCATTTTTACGTTGTCTTGTAGTTGAAAGTCTTTATGCGTTGGCGGCATTGCTACAGGCACTAGCCTAATACTCTCGCCTAACTCCCACATTGTTTTTCTTTCGGACTTAGGCAGGGCTTCATTCTTAAGCCAAGCGTCGTAGGCTTCAAGCATTTTCTTTAAGTTACTTACGCTGTAATTTCTATAAAGTTTGTAACGTGCTGTAGTTGCTGTACCTCCCATTGACTTGCGCCCACGCTTGCCCTTATGAATTGTTTCAAGCTGTGCGGCAAAGTACTGCTGTAGCTTGCGCCTACCAATAGACAAGTTAACAGCGAATACAGCAATGTTTTCATTCCAGTCTTCACTCCACTCATTTTTATCTTTGAGTTGCTTGAGGTTTATTTCGTTTGGCGTTTCTCCAAACAAATAGCCGCCTTTCTGACTGCTACCACCCCACCACTCGGCAAAGTCCTCGCCACGTATGTCGCCAAAGTCTTGGTACAGCTTGGCTAGCTTTCCTGTGCCATTTTTGTCACAGCACTTTATGTACTCCTTATTGCGGCGCATGTATGCCCAAAACCAGTAGTAAGGACTTTTCTCCAATTCTTTAACGGAAGCGCGGTTGTTTTTTGTGCCAATGCGAGGGTAGGCAGCTAAAAAGGTTTGTTTCATAGCAAATATCATATCAAGTTATTGGCAACGAATTACCATTAATTGTCACTTTAGGTAAAACGGCGTATATTCATAAATGTGCTAAGGCATTGTTTTTAAACAAGTTTTAGCCATTTTTAAACAAAACTGAAAGGTATGAAATGACAAAAATTAATAGCGTAACTGTAGAGGTAAAAGCAAACGCCGTTGTAGCGCCGACAACTGAAGCGGTAATTAAGAAGGCAAATGAGTTGGTAGCGGCACGTGAGAAGTTTGAAAAAACAACTTTGGCACGTAGCAATAAAGAGTTGTATGGCATTTTGGGACAAGTACACGACTTGTTTATTTCCGCCTGCGTTAGCACTGAGTGCTTAAAGGACGCAGTCAAGGAAATGAAGGCTGAGTTAATTAAGCGAAATGTCAAAGTACAAAGCAACTCTCCCGCACTAACTGTATTTGTGCGTTATGTGTTTAACAGCGACAGAAAGCGTGCCTACAACTACACACGCACGTTAATGGCAGCAATTAAAGACAAAAAGGCAAACGAAACCTTAGCTGAATTTATTGAAAGCCAAGGAGGAGTGGAGGAGTGCAAGAAAAACTTCGCCAAGAAACCTGAAACCTTGGCAAAGGAAGTCGCGCTTAAAGACGCTATTGCTGAGTCGTTTATGGCGCTTGAAAATTTACCTGCTAAAGAAACAGTAGCACTACCTAACTCAAGTGTCTATTTTAACGACGGTTGCACATTTGCCTTTGTATTGGCACGACAAAACGCTAATAACGAATTGGAATTGTTGAGGACTGTGCCAACGACAACTAAGGCTATGGAAAACGCCGCTTTGAAAGAAGTAGCTAAGCACTTGTTAACGCAACGTGAAGCCGCCAATGACTCTAATAAAGAGAAAGACAAACTCAAAGCTAGTGCAGTTGCTGTAGCAAGCATGTCGGTAAAAGAATTGGAAGCGGCTTAACTTTTAAAAGGGGCTAACAACCCCTACACAATTAACTCAAAAAATTAAAGGAATTTAAATGTATAAACATAACAACTACGGCAAGTTTATTGACACAGAAAGAAAATATTCGCCAGCCTTCATTGGCGACTTAATTTTTCCTAATGCACATGTCAAAAGTGTAGTGACTGCCTACGCAAGCGGAGAAGTGCGCCGTCCGTTAATTCTTTGCGGCAGGAATGGCACAGGCAAGTCACTTATTGCCAAACTACTCCCCAAGGCAATTGAAGAAATGGAAGAAGTCCAAGTCACTTACGTTAAGGCACACAAACTGAATAGTGACAGTGAGGTAGAGGAGTTATTTTCGCGCAACAAAATGTTTGACTCGTTTTTCACAGTCAATGGACAGCGCTATACGTATAACGTTATTGAAGAAATGAATAGCTGTATTAAGGGGCGCAACGCTTTTCGTATTGCCTTAGACAAATACATGGGTACTGACTTAACAATAATTACAACCAATGAAATAGCGCAAATTGACAAAGGCATTAGAAGCCGTTGCGAAGTGCTAGAAGTACCTGCTTGCACTCCAGAAATCTTTTTTCCACACGCAAAAAGAATTATGGAAAAAGAAGGTATTGCAATTGAAGACGCCGCACTTTTAGCGGCACTAGAAACTAGCTATGACATAGCAGCCGACAACAGAGGCTATTACAAAGTACTGGACGGCTTGTTTAGAGACTTTCACTTAGCGCAAGAAGCTAGGAAACAACTTCAAGCAACATTGGCTTAATTAAAGACTGAAAGGAATTGAAATGAAAACTTACCAAGTAAGGTACTCATTACTAGCAAGCGGCTGTATTAAAGTGCAATCAACAAGCGCAAGTGCCGCAGAAGAATTAATTTATGAGTTTGACACACAGAGTCTGTTAGACAACGCGGATTTTGACAACTGTCTTGAAGTTGAATTCATTGAAGAAATGTAATGTCAATTATGTTTAGTACATGCTAATTTCCCCCCTTGCAACAGCAAGTTGAAGCCTACCCTATGCGGTAGGCTTTTTTTCGACTACCATTCAAGCAACTTTGTACCTTCATAGGGAAACCATGGCGAGTGAGTACAACATTGACTGGAGTGGGGTGCCAAACACACACCCAAGCGCTAAGCCTGAGACTTTTAGGCAAGTTAACAATGTGCTTGCAGTATTAGTACGCGAGGGTTACTTGCGTGGCAGTACCCTTCGAGACTGCTACTTTGAAGTTGCTGACTGCCAAGAACCCTTTGACACATTCGCTGGTAAGACAAGAGTTGAAGTACAAGTCCTATGGTTTGGTAGAAAGCCTGCTACCACTTGGACTCACATAACCCTCACTGGCAAATATGAATTACTTCGCAACTACAACGGCGAAGTTGTCGCAAATATTGGTAACTAATTATGGCAAACGAAGCAACTGTAGTAGCCCAGCTTAAAGAGTATTGCAATGAACACGGGCTTGACTTTGAAATGCTTGCTGAAGTTCTCAATGAACCTAAAGTTGTACCAATGGTTCGCGGCATTGGTTATGAATATGTCGTTATAAATTATTTAAGCAAGCTACTGCTGGGCGACGCGAGGTTTGCGGCTGGAAAAACTATTGTTAACTCCCAACTTACTGTAAAAGGGAGTGACGCAGAAATTTTCGATAAGCAAACTAACAAACTAATTAGACTTGAATGTAAGCTAGCCGCAAATGGCAGTTTTTCTTTAGGCACAAGAGGCAACATTTTCCCTCATTGCAAAATAAAGATTATGCGTTCAAGAACCTTGGGTGAAGAAATGATTCGAAGGGTTGCTGAAAATGGGGCTGCAACAATACAAGAATTAACAGCCCATAAAGATAGTTACCTACCAGACGGTTTTGATTTTGTAATAACCAATTTGAGAAATGCTTTTTACATTACTACGCAAGAGGACTTATTCAAATTTTCCCCAACTGAAGAACAGTGGCACTTTTTGTCTAACTTTGCCAACACTTCAAATCGAACTGAAATTGATAATTTTCTCAAACACACACACTTCTACATAAAGGCTACTGACTTAACTCCTAATGGTAGCCATACGCCCTGCAATAGACGTGGTTGTCCTAATCCAACAACGTGCAACTTTATTCCCAACTATCCTATTTTCAGTATGGGCAGCACACGAAATTGGAAAGAGTTAAAAAATATTCGTAATGACTTACTTTGAGTCTAGAAAATCCAACTCTTTTTGTTTGGTTATTTCTTCTAAGTCATAGTTAAAAATAAATATTTCTTTACCTTTTTCTCTGGGTGCAGAGTGCCCGTCCTCAAGTTTTTTATTTAACTTTTGGTCGTCCGTCCTTGCTATTACATAGTTCCATTCGTGTTCGTTAACTTGGTTGGCCCAACTGTATAACTCTCTCACTTCAATTGAATTGTCATAGGTTAACAAAAACTTAACTTTTTTCGATAAGTTTTTTAAACGCAGTGCAAGTCTTTCATGGTCCTGCAAGGTAAACGATTTCGCATAAAATTTATTTTGGTCCGCATTGTAGTAAGGCGGGTCCAAAAATATGAAAATATTTTTATCGGTAGGCAAGTTGTCAAAAATATCTTCAAAGTCTACTGAAGTTAATTTAGTGTCTTGTAGCTTCTTATGATTTTTACTTAGCTGCCTACCCCAGTTCTCTGGACGCATAGAGTACTTGTCGCCGTAGCCAAAGTAGCAATTAACTTCCTTCATAATTCCGGAGTATGAAGTTCTATTCAAATAATAATAGCGTGCCGCTTTTTCTAACGAGTTGGTTGGCTTAAATTCATTTTTATAAAATGCATGCCTCTCTTTTGTTGCAACTTCGCCGTCTAAGTATTCAATTAATTCAACAACATTGTTTTTAATATTTTTATAACAATTAACTAAATTCTTATCAAAGTCGTTAAGCCAACTATCAACTTTGTTTTTATGAAAGAAAACCGAGCCGCCACCTAAAAAGGGCTCTATGTAGTAGTTGTGCTGGGGTATATACGCCTCAATAATTTTCCGTGCGTAAAACTTTCCTCCCGCCCAACGGAAAGGCGAATTTATTGATTTATTGTCGTACTCATGTTTGTCTTTTAACTTTGTCATTTTTCAATCAAATCTTAGTTATCTTAATTTTTCTATGCCAACTTTTCTGCGGCCATTGTTGCCGTTAACTTACTGTAATGCTTTTCTAGCATAGCTACAGAGTTACCCATTTGTTTGGATAGGGTATGTATGTCTGTACCTTTTTCCAGCAACTCAAGCGTTGCGTATGTGTGCCGCACAGAGTAAAGGGTTCGGGTTTGCCCATTGCTGTCTTTTGCAAGTCCACTGTCACGCATAAGTCTTCTAAAAGTTCCCCTCAAGTTTAATGGTTGGTAGCCATTGCTAAAGCGAAATATTTTTAGTGGTATGCGCTGTTGTAGCAAGTCCTCAAAGGCAATGTCTTTGATATCTTTTTGCCTCCCATGTAGGCGCTTTAGCACTTCATTTGCAGAATGCTTGGCAATTAGCCAGCGTCCACCCGTTTTCCCGCTTACCCAAATTCGCAAATATTTCACGTCCTTGTTTGTGTGCCACTCTATGTCTTTCCAGCAAATTCCTTCGGCTTCTGTGCCGTGTCTCATGCCGGTTAGCAACAGCATTTCAAAGTAGTCACGTAACAATGGGCGCATTTCTCTTTCTACCGCCATTCTTCCTTCCATAACCCACGTTTCCATAAATGCAAGTAACTTTTCTATTTCTTCGCGGCTGAAGGCTGGACGTGTTGTACCCTTTTGTCCCTTGCTTGTTAACTTAGGTATTGCTACCCTTTCACTTAGCCAACCCTTGTTTACAGCTACTTGCTGTAACTTATTCCATGCACTTGAGAAATTATTCAGAGTTGAGGCTTTGGGTGCTTTTCCCATTTGCCTGTTGCGCCATAACTCAAACTCTTTCATGTCTGTATAAGTTAATTCCTCCATGCGTTTGCCTTCAAAGTAAGGCAGAAAGTATTTTTCAATGCATGTTATGTATGTGTAGTAGACGCTTTTACCAACTCCGCCGTCTAAGTCTTTTCGTAACTCTTGAAGTGTTGCGTGTGCAATTTGTGCGAATGCGGGGGCGCTGTGTGCTAAGCCTAAGCGTTGACGGAATCTGGATAAGTCATAAAACTCACATGCCGCTTGTATTGCGTATTCAAGCGAAGCCTTGCGAGTACTAGTCCTATGCCAGCTTCCGTCTTGGAGTTTGTAACGGCAATACCAAACAGGACTGTTGTGTCTTCTATAAACAACACACTCACCGTCCCTTAAATGGACGCTTGAAGGCGGCGCATAGCTAAGGCTAGCCAGTGTGGCTTGGTTTGAGAGTAAGAGTGTGGGGTTGGTTTTGGGCTGGCTTCTTACTTTATGCACAGTCGTACATAGAGTAAGAAGGTTTTACAGCGTACCTAGCGTCGAGAAACAGTGACACTAGGTTTATATATGGTGGCCTGGGACGGAATCGAACCATCGACACGCGGATTTTCAATCCGCTGCTCTACCAACTGAGCTACCGGGCCTCACAGAAGCGGGATTATAGCATCAGAAATAGGGGCTATTTAGGGAAATTAGGGGGCAATCAAAGAAGCCTTGGGTGATAAGGTCGAATGGTGAACCTTTCTTCTGCACACCCCGCCCATGTCGACCTGATCGACTCCTCTTACGCCGCCCGGCGACTCTTCATCACTTTGCTGCTCATGACCTTGGGCGGCAGCAGCATGTATGTGGTGTCTGTGGTGCTGCCCGAGGTTCAAAAAGAATTTGGTATTTCGCGTGCCGACGCCTCTTTGCCCTACACCCTGATGATGCTGGGTTTTGGCGCCGGCGGCTTGGCCATGGGCAAGTTGGCCGACAAATTGGGGGTGCATGTGGCTCTGTGGATAGGGTCAGTGGGTGTGGGCAGTGGCTTTGTGTTGGCCGGTTTGTCCTCCAATATTTGGTGGTTTGCCCTGGCACATGGGGTATTGATGGGGGTGTTTGGCAGCTCTTCCACCTTTGCGCCTTTGTTGGCAGATACCTCTTTGTGGTGGAACAAGCGGCGCGGTATTGCGGTGGCGGTGTGTGCCAGCGGCAATTATGTGGCCGGCAGTATTTGGCCTGCGTTGGCCCAGCAGGGTGTTGAGTTGCTGGGCTGGCGCGAAACTTATGTTTGGATTGGCGTGGTGTGCGGTTTGGGCATGCTGTCGCTGTCGTTTTTGATGCGACAAAGACCGCCCGCTATGGCGGTTTCGGCGCCTGGCAGTGTTCAGCAATTGGCCTCCGAAAAACCTTTTGGCCTGTCGATCAACACAGCCCACGCACTCTTGTGCATTGCCGGTGTGGCCTGTTGTGTGGCCATGGCCATGCCGCAAGTTCACATCGTGGCGTACTGCACCGACCTCGGTTTTGGCGCGGCGCGCGGTGCCGAAATGTTGTCGCTCATGTTGGCTTGCGGCATTGTGAGCCGTTTGATTTCTGGCTTTATTTGCGATCGCATTGGCGGGCTGCGCACTTTGCTGTTGGGATCGGTTTTACAAGGCGTGGCTTTGTTGCTGTTCCTGCCTTTCGATGGCATGGTGTCTTTGTACATCATCTCGGCTTTGTTTGGTTTGTTTCAAGGCGGCATCGTGCCGTCTTACGCCATCATTGTGCGCGAGTATTTTCCGGCGCAAAAGGTGGGGGTGTTGGTGGGCGCCGTCATCATGGCCACCATGATTGGCATGGCCTTGGGCGGCTGGATGTCGGGCAAGGTGTTTGACTTAACAGGGTCTTATCACGCGGCGTTTGTGAATGGTGTGCTGTGGAATGCATTGAACATGGGCATTGCGCTGTTTTTGTTGTGGCGCTTACAGCGCAAAAAAAGGCGTAACTCCGAAGAGTCACGCCTTAATGGCAATCTCAAATGAAATCAGTTGCTGTAAATAGGGCGACCGTTGGCAGGTTGAATGGGACGTGCATTCAT
>JACCDW011362070.1_pt1 | contig 40897 bp, 25 predicted proteins | sample 7449781 | NCBI WGS metagenome assembly JACCDW01 (sample SAMN15323449, study PRJNA562643) | freshwater metagenome | isolation source: river surface water | place: USA:Blue River Watershed | collected 2017-08-18 | reverse complement strand
TGCCATCGTAAGTCTTGCTGGCGCTCAGGGTGACCGCCTTGGGGCTGATGGTCACCGGCGCATTGGCCGCATTGAGAACCGGCAACTGATAGTCGCTGGCCAAGCCGACGGTGGTGCCCGCACCCGCTGTGCCATCCGCCAGGGTGATGGCATTGATGTATTTGCCCGCCGTGGCCACGTGTGCATCGCTGGCTGTGGCATTGCTGAAGCCCAGGACTTCCGAGCCCACCCCGGTGGAGAGGGTCACCTGATTGCCCGTGAGGGTGGTGTTGCCATCGTAAGTCTTGCTGGCGCTCAGGCTCACGGTCCTGGGTGTGACAGTCACCGGCGCATTGGCCGCATTGAGAACCGGCAACTGATAGTCGCTGGCCAAGCCGGCGGTGGTGCCCGCACCCGCCGTGCCATCCGCCAGGGTGATGGCATTGATGTATTTGCCCGCCGTGGCCACGTGTGCATCGCTGGCTGTGGCATTGCTGAAGCCGATGACTTCCGAGCCCACCCCGGTGGAGAGGGTCACCTGATTACCACTGAGGGCGGTGCTGCCATCGTAGGCCTTGCTGGCGCTGAGGTTGATCGTCTTGGGCGTGATGGTCAGGGAGCCATCCGCATAATTCAAGGTGTAGTTGGTGCTGGTCAGACCACCGGGGGTGATGGTGTAAGTTCCCACATGGCGTGCACCCTGGCTGTTACCCGAATACGTCACCGCGCCACCCAATGACGCGGCAGTGTCCGTTCCCAACAGGCCACTGTATGTCACCCCCCCTCCGCCACTGAAGTTGGTCCCGTTATAGGTCTGTGTCACCGCATTGGCGGTGACTGTCAGACCCATCGGGAGCAGGGTGATGGTGTTGGTGGTCCCGGTATTGGGTGTGGGGTTGTAGGCCTGCACAAATGTATAGTTACTGGCCAGCGCGGTGCCTGTGCCCGACAGCAAAGCGGTGACATAGTTGCTTCCATTGGCCGCTACATTCTTATCGCTCAGTTGCACGCTGGTGGGCACAATCGTTTCATTGCCCACCAAACCAAATACATTCACGCTCAACGGAGTCACGGTCGTACTGCCCGTGTAATTCGCCGTCATCTCGATGCCAATGGGCGCCTTGTTGATGGTGGCGTTGACGTTGCTCAACGGCAAGGTGTAATTGGGATTGTTCAGTGTAAAACTGCTGCTGGTAAAGCTGCTGTAAGTGGCTGCGTTCGGGCTGCTGGTCGTGGCGCTGCCACTGGTGATGCTGGGCGCAGCTTCTTGGTTCACCATGCCGGTCAGGGTATAGCCGTTGGTGGCCACAAACTGTGTGGTGGCGTCATAGTTCTTGGACAGTGTCAGCAACAACGGCGCAGGCACTACTTCTCCAATATTGCCCTCGACAACAGGGGTTGACATGCGATAGCCATAGACGGTTTTGCCCGCGTTGACGCCGAGCACGCTCATGCCGCTCACGATCACGCGTTTACCGGTGCCCACGTCCGGCGACGGATTTCCCGTCACACTGTCGACCAGTACGCTTTGAGTGGGCAAGACGGCGGCGAGCTGGTCGCCATTGATAAGACCCGCAATGCTGTAATTGCCTGCGCTGACCGAGACCTGGCTCAGACCATCGTAGGTTTTGGTGACGGTTCCCGTCAGACTGACCGATACATCAGCAGGGTTCAGGGTGTACAGCAAACCTTTGCCAGTCCCTTGTATGGCCGTGCTGCCATAGGTGGCGTTGTACTGGATGTAGTCGGCAGGCAAATCGCCAACGCTGTCTCCCACACCAGCCAAGCCACTGAACGGTGAGGCATTGGTGCTCCAGACGCGCCAGTTCTTTCCGGCACTGGTTTGCAAGGCGGTGCTGCCCGCGTTGTTGACCACACGTGAGGCCTCCAGATCAATCTCACCCCCGCTGCTGCTGATCGATGCGTCCAAACTGATCGGTGACGTGTTGCGAACCACCACGTTGCCAGTGCTTGACAGGCCAGTGTACGTGGTGCCGCCAGCATTGACTGCGCCAATGCTCAGGGCGGAGTTGTTGCGCACACTCAAACCACCCAGCCCAGAGCCAGACGCCAAGGTGCTGATGGCGTTCGCGATGTTGTTGAGTTGAAAGATGCCGGCGCCAGCGACGACCAACCCGTTGCCTGCTGTCGTGATGGCGCCGCTGATATTCAGTTGCTTGCCACTGGCAGCATTCAGCACGCTGTTGGCCGATACGGTCACGGGACCGCTCAAACTTCCATTGGCGGTGGTGACCACGATAGATCCGCCATCGAGTGTGACGGGTTCTGCGCCCAGGCTTTGCCCAGAGACATCCAGGGTGCCACCCGTTTGAATCACGGTGGCTCCACTGGACGATCCCAGTCCATTGGCATGGGTCAGCAGCAGCTTGCCCGCTGCAATCGTGGTGGTGCCGCTGAAACTGTTGTTCCCTGACAGGGTGAGGGTTGAGGTGGTTGAGGCGTCCTTGCGGATGTCACCAGATCCACTGATCACGCCACTTAGGACTTGGTTGAGCGCAGACGAATCCTGGAGTTGGGCGCCATTGTCAATGTAGATATTGGCACCGTAGCTGCCTGAATTCAATTGGCCAGCTGTACCCAGCTTCAAGCTGCCACTGGATATGGTGGTGTTTCCGCCATAGCTGTTGTTGGCGGCCAAGGTCATCGTGCCTGAGCCTGCCATGGTCAAGGTTGTGGCGGCACCCGTGATGGTGCCCACACTTCCTGCCGTGCTAGGACTGAGGGAAACCGATTGAAGAGCATCGATGCCTTGCAGCGCCAAATTGGCCCCACTGGCCGTGAAGGCGTTGATGCCGGATCCTGTTCCAATGGAACCGTTGATGGTGAGAGTCCCAGTGCCGGTTTGCACTTGAACATTGTGAGCCGATTGAGCCGTGCCCAAATTTCCCGCGATGGTGATGTTCGCGCCCGTATTGGGGGCCGTGATGCTGCTCAGATTGGTGGCAGCCGTTTTCATCATGACGTTGCCGCTGTAGGTTTGGGCATTGCTGGTGGTCACGTTGCCACCAAGGGTGGCATCACCCGCCACACTCAACTGGGCCACGTTGGTCACGGTGCCCCCTGTCATGAGGTTGCCAGTGCCGGTACTGCCCGTGCCTGCAATGCTCAGGTCTTTTCCGTTGCCAGCCAAGGTTGAATTGGTGGTGATACTGGTGCCCGACAAGGTTTCGTTAACACCCAGCGTCAAGGCCGCGTTGTAGATTTGCTCTTTGCTGCTGGTGATGGTGCCACCAGAAAGCGTCACATTGGTGTTGGCGCCCGCGCTGGTCACCGTGATCAGGCCGGCATTGCTCACGCCACTGTCGCTGTAGCTCAGCGGAGTATTCAAATCAAATGATGCCGCCGTGACGGTCAGTTCAAGTGATGTACGCGTGGGTAATTCAGTCGAGAAGGCGGCGCGGTTGCTGGCTGCAAAGGTGTTGTCCAGATCGGTGTCCAGGAGAGTGGCCGAGGTGGCGCCAGTTCGCTCGCGGGTGAGGCCTGCTTTCAATCCCACCATAGGGTTGCCATCTACCAGCGAGAGGTTATTGCCGGTCAGCGTTTGGGCATCGCTGTACACCATGCCTGCGACGCTGGATTGTCCGCTCGGGGTCAGGGTGGCACCGAGTTTGGTGCTGCTGGTGATGGCTAGCTTCGCATCAGTGCGTAACGCCCCACTGCCAACGATCTCGTAGTAGTAGCCATTCACACCTGACGAAGCGGTACCGCCATTGAGCAGCATTCCGTTGGCATACAGACCAATCTGGGCCTGGGGGGCCACGCTGCCATTGCTGAGCGTGGCGATACCACTGATGGCTTGCGGTGCGTTGGGGTAGAACGTCTTGAGGTAGGGGTATAGGCCAACACCGGTGCCCCAGGTGGAAGTGGAAAAGTTGACGTGTGGCAAGGTCCCCTGTAGCGCTGTCGTGGTCAGACCCGTCGCAGCACCTGTGCCGCCGCCGCCGGCCGTGTCCGTGTTGCGATTCGAGGTGGTGGTGTCGAAGTACAGGTTGTTGCGGACCACTCTGTAGGTGCTGGGCGACGTCAGGAGGGCACTGTTGAGGCCACCAAAACTGCCACCGATCGAGGCCGCAGAACTGGTCACATAGCCTGTAGAAAACGCATAACTGAATGTGCCACGGTCAGCGTAACCGATCAGTCCGCCAACGTTGGTGTTGCCTTTGACAGCGCCCATGGCGTAGACGTTCGACACGCTGCCCGTGAAAAGCGAATCCGCATAGCCCGCAAACCCCCCTGCGCTGTCTCCCGTGCCCGTCACCATGCCCGTGGCATAGCTGTTGGTGATGCTGCCAGTGCCACTGGAGGTGTTGCTCAGGTAGCCTGCAAATCCACCCACGTTGTAGCTGCCTTTGACCGAACCCGCAGCCCGTGAGCTGGTGATGCTGCCGGTGTAGGTATTGAAGAAGCCGACAAAGCCCCCCGTTTTGCTGGACAGCGAATTGGTCGTCGGGGAGGGCAGTGTGCTGGTGTTTCGAAGGTTGATCACGTCGGCATTGGAATAGGACGTGTTGATCACGGAGGTGTTGTAAATTTGACCAACGAACCCCCCGGTTTCATGGGTGCCATACACCTTTCCAGAAGCGCCAGAACCCGAGATGGTTCCGTACCACAGTTGTCCCACCAATCCGCCCGTGTTGGTACCCAGGCCCAGGACCGTGGTTGTGGATGTTGAATTGGTGATGGCACTGCCACTGTTGTAATTGCTCAAGCCCACCAGACCACCGACTTGAGAGCTGCCCTTGACGCCAAAGGCAATGGTGATTCCAGACGCATCGACGTAGGAACCGGTCAGTGCATTGCTGGCCGTCGAATTGCTGATGGTGTTGAGGTTGTATCCCACCAAACCACCCACACTGCTGCTGCCAGTGACGTTAGCTGAGCTGCTCGAGTTACTGATGGGGCCGTAAGACTGCCCGACCAAACCTCCGACATTGCCGCCGGAGGCGCTGATTGTGGTGCCTGCGCTGACACTGGAGGTGGTGATCGTGGTGGAACCGTTGGCGGTTGCCCCCACCAAACCCCCCACATAGTCTGTGCCTTTAACACTCGCCCCGGTGTAGCTGGAAGCGCTGATCGCTGTGGTGGTCGCTTGACCGATCAAGCCGCCTACCAATGAACTCACGGTTGTATCTGAGGGACCAGAAATATCGCCAGATGCGGTGGCATTGGTGACGGTGCCGGCTGTGGTCGATCCAATCAAGCCACCCACCTGGGTGCTGCTGCCTTCCACTTTGCTGGACGCAAAGGTGCTGGTTCCCACCGATCCAATAGAACCTGCGGATTGGCCAATCAATCCGCCCACACTGTTGACGCCTGACACCAACCCCGTGGTGTGAGACACATTGTTCACCACTGTTCCAGTGTCTGAAAATCCAATCAAACCGCCGATGTACCGCACTGTGCCTGTGACAGTTCCGGTGGAAGTGGTGTTGGTGACGGTGCCATTCCACAGGCGTCCAATCAACCCGCCGACATCACTTCCTCCCACTACCGAGGCCGAGCTTGAACTGGTGCCCAAAGCAGCCCCCGTGAGCACTGCAAACGTGCTGCCGGAGCCGACAGCATACCCGACGACACCGCCGACATTGCTCTTGCCTGAAACGCTATTGTCAGCAGGGTCGACCGCATACGCCACGTCGCTGCCTGTCACACTGCCAGTGGTGGCGGGGGAGGACGAAGAAAAGGTCAAACTGCGGCGATAGGTTGATCCCACAGCCAGACCCACATTGGTTTTCCCCAAAACCGTGCTGTCGGTCACCGTGAGCCCTGCCACCACGGAAGGCGTGATGGACACGCTGCCTTGCAGGTGACCAATGAAGCCCAGGTTGGACGTGAACTGACCCAAGTTCAATTGAGTGATGGCTTTTCCGTTGGGGTCAAAGCTACCCGAGATATAGGGGATATAGAGCCCGGTCGCACCGGAGAGATCAATGGAGTTGCCCAATTTGAATTTCAAACTGGTCTGATCGGCAAAGCCCAGATAGTTGCGTAAATCTTGCGTGGTGCTCAGGGTGTAAAAGCCACTGGCATCGACAGGCGCCGCTGTAAAGCTGGCATCTGCGTTGTTGCCGGGCAGCGTCAGGCCTGTGAGTGCGCCGGCGTTGAACCAGGTGGTGTATTGATTCTGGTCGTTGAACAGCCCGCCGATCGTGATCAGTCCGGTCACTGGCACACGCACCGTGGGGCTGGAGGGCGTGAAGCCGGTGATGGATACGCTGTCGATGTTGTAGTGGGCATTGGTGACTTGAGCACCCGGAGTCAAGTAACCCAGAATACCGCCGTAGTTGACATCGGCAACCACCGAGCCTGCGAAATAGGCGTTGCTGATGACAGCCGTTGTGTCTGCCCGACCAACCAAGCCACCGACATCGTAACGCCCGGTGACCACTGATGTGGAGTAGGGATTCGATACTCCATTGGCCAGGGGTGTGGCATTGCTGCTGCTGGACAGCGTGCCGCCGAGTTTGCCCACCAGGCCGCCCACATAGTCTTGTGACCCTGTGACCGGTTGGTCCGTGAACACACCCCTGATCGTGGTGTTGCTGGCGCTGGCCCCGACCACGCCGCCAACGGCGTTGGCGCCGGTCACTTGCCCGGTGATGTATTTGGAGTCCAGTAGGGTATAGCCGCCCAAGTAACCAATCAGGCCGCCGGTGTTGCTTGCATTGAGGGCAGTGCCCGTGACATTGCCACTGGCGTAAGCGTTGGTGACGTTCACCGATGCATTGCCCACCAGTCCACCCACGTTGTAGGTTCCACTCACGTTGCCTGTGGCATACGTCGAGTTGAAGGTGCCTCCCCCAGAGGCGATGCCCACCAGTCCACCCACGTTATAGCTGGTGCTGGTCACTGCACCAGTGGCATAACTGCTGTTGAGCGAGGTGGCCGCAGAGTAGCCAATCAAGCCTCCGGTGTAATAGCCTGCGGAGGAGACGGCGCTGGTCGAGAAGCTGTTGGAGATGGTGGTGGTGGCTGACGAGTAGCCAATCAATCCACCCACATATCCATAGCCATAGGCGTTCGATGTCTGAGTCACCGCACCACTGGCTTGCAAGTTGTTGTAGGCAGTGCCTCCACTGAGCGTTCCAATCAATCCACCCATGTAGTAGGCGGTGGTGCCTGAATTGCTCACGGTGCCAGAGGCACTGGCGTTGGCGAGTGTGTAGATGCCCGCAGCGCTGGTGCCGGTGACTTCCCCAATCAATCCGCCTACACTGCTGCTGGTGCCCACCACATTGCCCGAAGCCGTCAGGCCGGTGGCTGAATTGGACGTGACGTTGGCATTGCTGGTGGTGAAGTCGCTTCGGAGGTAACCCACCAGCCCCCCCACCTGCGAACTGCCCGAAACGGGCAGGTTGCTGCTCAGGTTGGCAGCGGCGACGGTGTCCATCCAACCCACCAGGCCGCCGGTCTTGTTCAGGCCCGTCACGCTGCTTGTGGTGGCAGGTGCTTGCCCAGAGCTGGTGTTGTAGACAACGCCTTGCCCCACGTAACCTGCCAAGCCGCCTGTGTAATTGAGTCCATTCACTTTGGCGGACAACGTGGCGGTCGCGCTGTCAATGGTGCCCCCATATATGGAGCCAATGGCCGTGCCGACATAATCACGAGCATTGACTGTGTTGAGGGTTTGTCCTGCGTAGGCGACGCTATTAACCGTCAAGTTAGACAAGGTGCTCCCTTGCACCATGCCCATAAACCCGACACCCGAGGTGGGTCGGTTGAACGAGAAATTGTTCACCGAGAAGGTGTTGCCCTTGAAGGCAGTCGCGCCAAAGTAGGGGATGTAGGGAATGCTGGCCACACTCATGTCGAGATTGGCCCCGAGCTTGAAGGTGTACCCGTTGACGGTTCCGGTTGAACTGGACTGGATGAAGGCCAGCATGTTGCTGAGATCGGCGGGTCTCAGCGTGGTGTCAATCACATAGCTGTTGTCAGTGGCATCCAGTGTCAGGTAGCTGCCGATGTTGGCGAGAGGAACGCGGTTGGCCGGGTTGAGGCCTGGTGTCGCCCAGGTGGTGTATTGGGCATTGAAGAGCCCCCCGGGCGTCACCACCTTGTTTCCATCCACGGTACTGGTGTCGATGTTGTAGTAGCTATTGCTGAGCCATGTGCCCGGCACCATGTAACCTGCCAACCCTCCGTAGTTGATTTTGCTGGCGCCCGTCAGTGCAATCGTGCCTTCAAAGTAGGCGTTGAGCATGCTGCCGCCATTGACACCGCCAGGACTTCCCATGCTTCCGACCAAACCGCCGACATAGCCTGTCGCGCTGATCGTTGTATTTTTAGCGTAAGAATTGGAGATGTTGAGAGATGACGAGGCATAGCCAACCAATCCGCCGGCCAGATTGCCAACGCCCGTGACAGTCGCGTCTGTCATGTTGGTGTTTGACAAGGTGGTGGTGCCATTGACGTAACCAACAAGCCCGCCCACCAGGGAGTCCGTGCTGGTAATGGCGGATGTCGTTCCAGTGGCTGTGATGGATGCGCCGGAAAAAGACGAATTGCTGATGGTGGTGGTGTTGCTTGCTCGGCCAATCAATCCACCAACGGAGTAAGTGCCGCTCACGGTTTTCCCGACCCCACCGGCTGAGGTGGAGGTGAGCGAGCCACCAAGGTAGTTGCCAAGCAACCCGCCCACTTGGTACGCGGTTCCCGTCACAGAGCCGACGGCGAATGAATTGGAAATGGTGCTGTAGGCGGCGTCGCCCACCAGGCCGCCTACAGAATAGACGCCACTGACATCGCCTACCGAGTCGACGTTGGATAGCGTCGAGTAGTTGTAGCCAAACATCCCCCCCACGTTGTAGGAAGTGCCCGTTACGTTACCCGTTTTGTGGGCATTGGTGGTGGTGACGTAACTCTGGCCAATCATGCCGCCTACAAAATTGTTGCCGGTGACGTTGGTGTTGAGGACATAGGCATTGGTCAATGTACTGCCACTGTTGTTTGTATAGCCGATCAAGCCGCCGACATAGCTGGAGCCAGTAACCGAACTGGTGGCGCTGACCGAATCCAGCACCACATTTCGCATGGACAAGGTGCTAGTCGCATAGCCGACCAGGCTGCCCACGTAACTCCCTCCCACGATGGTGGCGCCTGATAACCGAAGGTCACGTACCACCGCAGATGAGTTCGTCGAATAAAACAAACCCACGTAGGACGTGCCTGCATTACCCAAGCTCAGTTTGCTGATGGTGTGACCCAGGCCAGTGAAGGTGCCGTTATAGCCACTGGTGCTGGTGCCGCGCAGGTTGTTGTATTTTGTGGCGCCGTTGACAAAGGCGCTGGCGTCAAAATTGTTGGCAAGCGCATAGTTGACACTGTTGCCGGTGTCGCAGGTGGCGGCGGAGGTGCAGTAAAAGCTGGAGCCAGTGCTCAGCGCATTGATGAGGGTAAATTGCTTGGCCGCAGCGTTCGAATTTTGGGTGCTGAAACTGGCAGCCGTGTTACCAAAGTTGATGGAGCCCGAAAAGCTGGCTGTCAGATTGCTGCCAGAGCCCGAACTGGTGAGCCCAAAGTTGTAGTCGCCGCCCCCATTGCCGAGGTTGTATATCAATGCCACACCGGCACTGCTGGTCGTTCCGTTGGCGGTGATCGCAGCATTGATATTGATGTTGCGGTTGGCACTCAGGGTGAGTTTGTTGTTTGCACTCCAGGTGATGGGGCTGTTGACGGTGATATCACCACTGCTGGTGTTGGACCCGTTCGATCCATAGCCTGCGACATTGTTGGCAGTGGAAATTGTGACGCTGCCAGAGCCTAGCGCCGAGGCGATGGTCGCTGCCTCGGTGTTGCCGATGGTGTAGTCGTAAGGGTCAATCAACCACAGACCCGAGTTCCCATTGGGAGCCGATGAGTCAACGGTGATGCCGCCAATATCCGTCTGGTGACCCGATGTCTCGACCTGTCCTCCATGACCACCCTGGGGGCCACCTTGCACCGCAATCTTGCCTTCAACTTGTGTAAGCGAGTTGACGTCAGTGATGTCACTCCACAGCACCACCTTGCCGCCATCTCCGTTGCCGGTGGCACTGGCATCAATGGTGGCGCCCGCTTGCATCGTGACCCGAGTGGCTTGGCGCATGTCCCCACTGCCTTGCCAATCGCCACCCACCAGGACAGTGCCGCCGCCGGTGACGCCCTTGGCTTCGATCTTGCTGTTGCGCTTGAGGGTGATGTCGTTACCCTCCAGGACAATCTTTCCGCCTTTGCTCACCAGGCTATTGGCTTCCAGGCTGCCACTGTTTTTGATGACACCGCCCTGGAGTTTGTTCGCCGCGATGGACGACAGAATGATTTGACCGTCAGGAGCAAGCACGGCCAGTTTGTTCTCCACCAAACTCGCAATGGTTGATGCGGTGGTGGTAATGCTTGCCAGGCTGGTGTTGCCCCGTAAGTTCAAGGTGATGAACTCGCCACTTGCCATGACCACCGTGCCCGCCTGTGCCAGTACCACCCCAGCGTTTTGGACTTCGGGTGCAAGTAGCGCAATGTAGCCGTCCAGCCGGGCAGTCAAGTTGCCTTCATTGATCACTTTGCCCGTGGCGCCGTTGCGTTCAAACGCGGTTTTCCCGGCCATGAAGTTGTCGTCACTGATGTGGTGGGTGGTGGCGACCAGTCCCCCGACATCGACCGACGAGGTCGGCGAAAAATAGACCCCGTTCGCATTGCTCAAATACACCTGGCCGGGTGCTGTGATGCGGCCAAAAATCTGGCTGGGATTGGCGTCATTGACACGGTTCAGCGTGACCGCTTGTGCATTGGGTTGGGAAAAATGCACGCTGGCTGATTGGCCGACATTGAACGTGTCCCAGTTCAGCACGGCACGCTGACTGTTTTGCTGAACCACCATGGCCGCTGTCTGGGCTGTCGTGGTTTTACTGATGCTGACGCTGCCACGGGCCACGGCCCCCCCCGTGGGCAATTGCAAAGCCGAAGGAGGCGACTGTGCCCCCACCCCCCCGCTGAGGGTCATCCCGATGACGGTAGCAGCCACCGCTCCCGCGGAAACAGACCGTTGTTGGCGCTTGTTGCTGCTTTTGCCTCCTGTTTTCGCGTGCTCAGGCACGGCTTGCCACGTTTGCGTGGCAACCGACCATAAGGTGCGAAAAATTCGATTCAAAATGCAACTGTCTCGAAGAAGCTCCACCCTGGCTTGGTGTGAAAGACGAGCCAACGGTGGAGCGGAGTTTGGGTAATTTGCCTATTACAAATGATTCATTCATGGAATACCTACAAATTCCTACCAAGATAAGTAATATATAAGAACTATATTTGCTACCGATTTGGCACTATTCCCGGGCTATATTCCCGCCATGGCAAGTGTTTTTCTTCGATTTGCGTGTACGTGCGTCCTGCTGTGGGGGGCGACTGCCTGGTCCGCTGAATTGGTGACTGAGCGGGCTTACTTTGAAGACCCCAGCAACCGCATGACGTTGCAAGAGGTGCAACAACAAACCCTCACACCCTACAGCGGCGTGCTTGCGCGGGGTTTCAGCGCTTCAGCATTCTGGATTCGGCTGAGCGTTGCCGGCTTGCCTGAGCGATCCGACTTGATTTTTGGGCAGCATGTGATCGTGCGCGTGTTGCCTCACTATCTGGATGAAATTGCGTTGTATGACCCCGCCCTGGGCCATGACCGGGAGCGCCTTGCCGGCGATCGGCACGTCAATAACGTCAACGGTTACACATCGCTCAACCACAATTTCTTGATCGAGCGATCAGTGCAGTCGCGTGATATTTGGATTCGGTTGAAGACCAATAGCAGCAATTCGATTTCCATCCAGGTCGTACCTGTGGAGGAAGCCTTGGCACTTGACCGCAAGCAAGAGGTGGTCACCGGGTTGATCATTGCGGCCTTGGTGCTCTTTTTTTTGTGGTCGTTGGTGTATTGGTTGCGAAGTCGCGAACCCATTGCGGTGGCGCTGGTGGTCAGTCAAGGACTCTCGGTGTTGTATGCCACCACCTTGTGGGGCTATTGGCGTGTGTGGGGGGGTGACTGGCTGACACCCGAGGTCATCGATGGTTTGAGTGTGTTGTTCATCGTCTCCTCGGGGAATGCATTTCTGTGGTTTCACATTCGGTTTTTGTCGGAGTTTGATCCAGCCCGTTGGGGGCTGATTTTTTTGCGTGCGATCCTGTTGCTGTTCCCGCTGGAATTACTGTTCATGATGCTGGGACAGACGCGGTGGGCTTTGGAGCTCAATATTCTGATGGCCTTGATCGCGACACCATCACTCCTGGTCGTCGCGATGACGACCAGGGTGTGGCAATCGCTGTCACTTGGGCAAGCGAAGCCGATTTTTTCAAAACCGGCCTTGCTGCTTTTCTATTTCATGTTGAATGTGTTGTTGTTTTTTCTGGCGTTGCCCATCTTGCCGCGTCGATCTGAATTTGGAATAGCCAGTGGCCCTGTTTTTGGTTTTTTCAGTGGGTTGGCGGTGGTGGTGACACTTCAGTTGCGAGCTCGGAGTATTCAAAAAGCCACGGCTGATATGCAATTGAATTTGCAATTGGCCGAGCAAGAAGTCCTCTACGAGCGTTTGAAACGTGAATCACAAAGCAAATTCATGGGTATGCTGACGCACGAATTGAAAACGCCACTTGGTGTGGTGCTGATGTCCATCAGCAGCGCGGTTCAGTCGACGGCCATGAAAAACCGTGCCAAACGTGCTATCAAGGATATCAATGAAGTGTTGGAGCGCTGTGTATGGGTGGATCAGGTGGAGGAGGGCACTCTTTCAAAATCCAAAGAACACTTTGATGTGCTCAAAGAACTTGAGGATGTCATGAAGAGTTTTGACAGCGAGAAACGGCTGCACACTTCAAGTGAAGCATCCATTGAAGTGTATGCAGATCGTCAGTTGGTCGGTGTGGTGTGGAAGAATCTGCTCGACAACGCGCTGAAATATTCACCCAAGGACAGCCAGGTGCGGGTGAGTGTGAGACGCACGACTTGGGACGGCGGGGAGGGGGTCTGTTTTGAGGTAGGCAATTTGCCAGGAGAGGCTGGTTGGCCGGATCCTGAGCGCCTTTTCTCGAAGTATTACCGCAGTGCTGGCTCCCACCACAGCACGGGTTCTGGCCTGGGGGTGCACCTGTCGCGACAAATTGCCCGCTATCTGGGAGGTGATTTGACGTATGTTCCTGATGATCAATACGTGAGGTTTCAATTTTGTTTACCCGTTTGAACATCTTGGTGGTTGAGGACCATGACGACCTGCGAGATTCCTTGGTCGAAGTGTTGCAATCGAAAGGGCATCAAGTCGTGGGTTTGAGTTGTGCAGAGGAAGTCGACGACAACTTGGGGGCTGGATCGCTGGATGTGCTGATCGTCGATTTGAATTTGCCCGGTGAAGACGGGTTTAGCCTGTCGAAACGCCTCCGGCTGGTGCATCCTCGGGCCGGCATCATCATGGTCACGGCACGACACGCCACCGCCGATAAGGTCCGAGGATATGACAGCGGTGCGGATATCTATTTGGCAAAGCCCGTTGACCCCGATGAATTGCTGGCAGCGGTGAGTGCGGTGTCTCGCAAGTTGCCGTCGCATGTCACCTCGCTGGTGTCATCGTCACAGGCGTCTGCCTTGGCGTTGCGGGTCATGGCCCTCAAGCTGGAAGGTGAGATGGGAAGCGAGAAGCTCAGTGATGCTGAGGCGGCGGTGCTCACCGCGCTGGCAAGAGCCCCCTCACATCGCCTGGAAAATTGGCAGCTCATGCAAGTCCTGGGCATGAGTCTGGACGACAACAGCAAGTCCAGCCTGGAAGTGCGTATCGTACGGTTACGTAAAAAATTGATGGCCGTGGGAGCCGATAAGCATTGCATCAGCAATATTCGGCATGTGGGCTATCAACTCTGCGTACCGATTGAAATTTATTGAAGCCGCTCGGAGCAGTTCATCCTGTCCATCGAGCCGTGGTCAACATACAGAGCTCCCCCGGAAACTCCAACTTCTGAGCGGCAAGGAAATCGGCTCAGGGTCATTTCAACCTCTTCACCGACTACAATTGGCAGTTGGGCGCCAGACTTTTGCAACCCTCGCCGGTACAAATTCTGATCGCTTGCCTAAATTACTCAAGAATTCGCCAATTTCAAGACACCTATGACCAGCGTAAAAACCTGCTTGGAGCAAAAACCGCAGCCCGCCGTCACGATCAGCGTCAGGTCCGATGACAAAGTGGTTTCGGCTCTACAACTGATGCGGGACAAACGAGTCCGAGCGATCTTGGTCATTGACGATGGTAAGTTGAAGGGAATCCTCACCCAAGGCGACTGCGCCATCAAAGTGCTTTTGCCCGGTCTTGACGCCAAGCAAGTACTGGTCAAAGAAGCCATGACAGCCAATCCGGTGACGGTCAAGCTGGAGGACCCCATTGAAGCCTGCACTGGCTTGATGGCGTCTCGCAACTTTCGCCACCTGCCGGTCGTTGAAGCCGGTGTGGTCGTTGGCGTGATTTCGATTGGCGATGTCGTGAAGGACAGCATTCGCCAGATGGGCCAGCAGATCGGATTTTTAGAAACCTACATCAAAGGGCATGGCGCCTAGCCTGCCGGGGTGGCGGTTCACACTTCACAAAAAACACGCGAACCAGCGTGTTTTTTTTCGTCTGCTGTTCGCCTGCCTCTCTGTCACGAGCATAGTTACGAGCGCCGCAAGGCGAAAAAGTACTTAAAAAGTACTGCGCAGGCCTGACTTGTGGCGAGCGCTGACAGCGCGGTTAACCAGGAACTGGGGCGATGACCGACAAGGCGCGATAGCAGGTGAGGTGTTCGCATTGCGCGTTGCCGCAAATTCATACAGACTATCCATCAGCGGATGTCCCGAGGGAGTGGCGTGTCATGGCGCTGGCTTTTCCTCACTGAAATTGACGACCTGATCGCGAGCATGTACATGAGCACACAACACAAGATTGTCATCGTGGGGGGTGGCGCTGGCGGACTGGAACTCGCGACACGGCTCGGTCGTACCTATGGCCGGCGCAAGCGCGCGCTCATCACCCTGGTTGATAAAAACCGCACGCATATTTGGAAACCCAAGCTGCATGAAATCGCGTCGGGCAGCATGGACCTGGGCGACCACGAGGTGGACTACATGGCGCAAGCCCACTGGAATCATTTCACTTTTCGTATTGGCCAACTCAAGGGACTCGACCGCACGAACAAAACCATTGAACTCGCGCCCTATGTGGATGAGCAGGGGCGGGCAGTGACACCCACGCAGTACATCCACTACGACACGCTGGTGATTTGCATTGGCAGCTTGAGCAATGACTTCGGCACACAGGGCGTCAAAGAGTACGCGCAGAAGCTGGAAACGCAGCATGACGCCAAGTCATTTCACTCCAGGATGGTCAATGCCTGTATCCGTGCGCACAACCAGGCTGGGGTCATCCACAAACGACAATTGCACGTGGCCATCATCGGCGCGGGTGCTACCGGCGTGGAGTTGGCGGCGGAATTGCACCGCACGACGCGCGAGGTGGTGTCGTTTGGCTTGGACCGGATTGACGCCGACAAAGACATCAAGGTCAGCTTGATCGAGGCGGCGGACCGCATTTTGCCGGCCTTGGTGCCACGCTTGTCCCATGCGACCGAACAGCTTCTTACCCGCCTCGGTGTTCAAGTGCACACCAACTCCAAAGTGATGGAGGTCACGTCCACGGGTATTCGCCTGGCCGATGGCCGCGAGATCGAGTCCGAACTGGTGGTGTGGGCTGCAGGGGTGAAAGCACCCGATTTTTTGAAAGAATTCGGCGGGCTCGAGACCAACCGCATCAACCAGTTGGTGGTTCATGACACGCTTCAAACCACACGTGATCCCGATATTTTTGCCTTGGGGGACTGCGCTGCTTGCCCCTGCTCAGATGCCGATGGTGGTCGGGCTGGCATTGTGCCGCCGCGTGCCCAAGCAGCACATCAGCAGGCCACGCACATGTGGATACAAATTCAGCGCCGCTTGGCCAACCAACCGCTCAAGCCCTACCGCTACCGAGACTTTGGCTCGCTGGTGTCACTGGGTAAGTTCAGCACCGTGGGCAACATGATGGGCGGCCTGATTGGCAAGAGTCTGATGATCGAGGGATATTTCGCCAAACTCATGTACCTGTCGTTGTACAAACTTCATGAACTTGCCATCCACGGGACTCTCAAAACCACGCTGTTCACCCTGTCGCGACTGATTACCAAACAAACCAACCCAACGGTCAAGCTGCATTGAGTCAAATCCAGAATGAGTTTGAGCTGCAAAAGACTGCGCGATGAGGGGGTGTTGAAGATGTGTGGGAACGCTGGTGCGTGGGTGTTTCTGCTGAGTGGTCGACCGAATGATCCGCGGGTTATCACCTAGCCTGCACCTTCGCGACCTCAACGGGTTGACAAATACACAAGCTAATTTTCATACTGACCCATGGATTCATGTCTCCGTTGAGGGTCCAGACAATTTCGTATTTTTTCCGTGAGGGTTCTTCCCGGGGGCTTGCGTCAGTTTTTGTCAACCATTGATGAGAGGTTTCGGCATGCGTTACACATTCAGGCGGATGGTGGGTTCATGTGTCGTGTTGATGGTGTCCCTGTTCGGGGTTGGCCCTCTCTTGGTCTTGGCGCAAACACCTGCCTGGCCAAGCAAACCTATCAAGATCATCATTCCGTTCCCCCCGGGTGACTCCATTGACATGACCGCTCGGGTAATCGGCCCCAAACTCACCGAGATGTTGGGCCAACCGGTGATTGTTGAAAACATTGCCGGAGGAAGCGGACAAGTGGGTTTGTCTGTGTTGGCCAAAGCGGTGCCGGATGGCCACACCATTGGAGTTGGTCAGGCGGGTAATTTGGTCGTTATCCCGCATACCTTCAAAAAAGTTCCCTACGATGGCTTGAAAAGTTTTGCCCCGATCTCGTTAACAACCACCAACTACCAAGCCATCGTGGCCAACATGGATGCGCCTTTCAAAACATTGCGCGAAATGATTGATTACGCCAAATCGAATCCAGGCAAATTGTCGGTGGCGACCAACGGGGAGGGGGGCTACCCGCACCTGACCTTCGAGGATATGCGGTTAAAAGCTGGGTTTACCTACCTACACGTTCCCTACAAAGGCAGCGTCCAGGTGACCAACGATCTTTTGAGCGGCCAGGTGCAAGCAGGGATTTTGGGGATGGCTCCTTTTGCGCCCCACATCAAGGCGGGAAAATTGCGATTGATCACCATCAGTTCGCCGATCCGCGTGGCGGATTGGCCTGATGCGCAAATTGCTCAAGAGGTGGTGCCAGGGTTCAGTGCGTTGGGGTGGTTCGGGTATGTGGCTCCTGCCGGAACTCCACCCGCCGTGATTGAAAAACTGAACAAAGCAATCAACACCGCTCTTGCCGACAAGGTGCTCACTGAACGGCTCAACGCACTGGGGCTCACCGTCGTGAATGAATCTCCACAGTATTTCGAGCGAGTCCTCAAAGAGGATTACGAACGCTACGGAAATATTGTCAAGAGCATTGGTTATCAACCGCAATAGGACAAGTCGACATGAATGCTCCCGCCCCCAATGACTGGAAATCAGAGATCAGAGACGGTATGCACATCGACTGGGATGTTCCCATCATCATGGACGATGGACTGGTCCTGCGAGCCGATATCTATAGACCGATCGAACAAGGTCGCTACGCCGTGCTGCTGAGTTATGGTCCTTATGGCAAAGGACTTTCGTTCCAGGAGGGATATCCAACGGCCTGGAACAAAATGGTTGAAGACCATCCCGATACTGCACGGGGATCCAGTAACCTGTACCAGAACTGGGAAGTTGCAGACCCTGAAAAATGGGTGCCTGATGGCTACGTGTGTGTTCGCGTTGATTCCCGTGGAGCGGGACGTTCGCCCGGCGTGATCGACCATCATTCGATTCGGGAAACACGCGATCTATACGAATGCATTGAGTGGGCCGCCACCCAGTCCTGGAGCAATGGAAAGATTGGATTGGCCGGGATTTCATATTACGCCACCAACCAATGGCGAGTTGCCGCACTCAAGCCCCCTCATTTGGCGGCTATTTGCGTGTGGGAGGGCTATGCCGACCGCTACCGAGACTCCACCCACCACGGCGGTATCTTGTGTACCTTTGTAAAACATTGGCAGGATATGCAGGTCCGAAATGTCCAGCACGGAGTTGGCGAAAGAGGGCCGGTCAGTAAAGTGACGGGGGAACTTGTGTGTGGCCCTGATACCCTGGATGAGGCTGAATTGGCATCCAAGAGGGTTCCGATGTGGTCTGACCTGTGTGAACACAATCTGGATGACGGCTATTACGCCCAAAGAACACCTGTTCTAGAAAACATTGAAACGCCCTTGCTCTCGTGCGGCAACTGGGGTGGACATGGTCTGCACAACCGAGGCAATGTCGAAGGGTATGTTCGTGCAGGCTCCAAGCACAAGTGGTTAGAAATGCACGGAGGCGCGCATTGGGCGGGTTACTACACAGACTACGGTGTGGCCTTGCAAAAAAAATTCTTCGACTTTTATTTGCGAGGCGTTGACAACGGTTGGGAAAGTCAACAACCCAAGGTACAACTTCAGATCAGGCATGTTGATCGATTTGAATTGCGCCATGAAAACGAATGGCCTATCGCTCGAACACAATGGACGCGGTTCTATCTCAACGCCCAGGACCAGCAACTCTCGCCGCAGGTGTCACCAACCAGCGCCAGTGTCAGCTACCTTCCGATGAAAAATGGGGTGACCTTCACCACGCCAGCGTTGGAGTCAGCGTGTGAAATAACGGGCCCCTCAGCTTTGAAGCTGTTTGTGAGTTCGGCGTCCAGCGATGCGGATTTTTTTGTTGTGTTCCGGGTGCTAGATCCCCAAGGGCGTGAGGTGGTTTTCCAGGGCGCACTGGATCCACACACACCCGTCGGGCAGGGCTGGTTGAGAGCCTCGCATCGCAAGCTGGATGCTCGATTGAGTCAGCCCTACCGTCCTTACCACACACATGATGAAAAACAGCCCTTGACCCCGGGTCAGGTGTATGAGCTCGATATTGAAATTTGGCCCACCTCCATCGTGATTCCCAAAGGTTATCAAATAGCCTTGAGCGTGTTGGGGAAAGACTATGAGTGGGACGGCCCCGCAGCGACACTGTCGAACATGAAAAATCCCATGAGGGGATGCGGACCCTTCATCCATGATGAGCCGTCTGACCGACCAGAAGCCATTTTTTCTGCCCCGGTGACGCTGCATACCGGAGCCAACCATGCGAGCTATCTGATGTTGCCGGTCATACCGCGGCGGTGAGCAGATGCTGCGGCAGCAGCAATTCACGCTGATATCAAAAGTGGAATCGTTATGAACATTGGAATGGTTGGAGCTTCTGGATTGATGGGGCGCGGTATTGCGACCAATTTATTGGCCAAGGGCTATGCGTTGAGTATCGTGGCGCATCGCCAGCGAGAACCCATTGATGCGCTGACATCCCAAGGTGCGACAGAGGTTCCATCAATCCAGGACCTGTGCTCCTGTGACCTTGTGTTGTTATGTGTGACAGGTACGCCCGAAGTGAGAGCCTGTGTTCTGGGAGACGCGGGACTGTTGGCAACGGGGCGGTCGGGCCTGTATGTGGTGGATTTGTCGACATGTGAGCCGGAGTCCACATGGGAACTGCGGCATTTGTGTGAGGGAAAGGGCATCCATTTTATTGACGCTCCATTGGCGCGAGGTCCTCGCGATGCAGCCAAGGGAACTTTGAATGTGATGGTGGGCGCGACCACTCACGAGTTGGAAGCCATCACCCCTGTTCTCAAGACATTTGCAGAAAATATTTTTCATGTGGGCAAGGCGGGCTCTGGCCATGTGGTCAAGCTGCTGCATAACTTCATGGGACAAGTGATTTGCAATGCTGCTGCAGAAGCGTTTGCGGTGTCTGCCAAAGCGGGTGTGGACCCGACAACCATGGTGGATGTGATTGGCGCGGGTGCAGTCAATTCCACCTTGTTTCAAGTGTTTGCCAAATCACTGGGTGGGGATTTCAACAGCATTCAATTTCAACTGGACAACGCCAGAAAAGATATTCGGTACTACACCCATCTGGCAGAGAGCCTACAGGTCCCTGCCCTGATGGGGGAGGCCACGCATCAAAACCTGGTGATGGCCTCTGCGCTGGGGTTTGGAAACGACTGGGTACCCAGTCTGGTCAAGGCGCAGGAACAAATTAACCGTATCAAGATTGCTAACTTTCAATAAGTTTTTCAATAACCCATCACCACCTTGCTAAGGACGAACATATGCAGCCACCACAGCTTGGTCAGTTGGGCAGCAAAACCATAACAGCCTCCGCGTCTCCTCCCAGCTATGAACCCTTTGGATGGCACCATTGGCACGATGACTTCTGGATGTCGTATCAATTCCGTCGTGGACTTGGCGAGACCCAAGAAGGTGCGGGTACCGTCAGCGAAGTGTTTCAGGCGGCCAGCAAAATCATTCCCAATGATTTCGAGAGCTGGTACCGGGAGTGGACCCATATTGCCGAACGCAACGATATCCGCGGTGATGATGAAATCGCAAAAAACCACGTGCGAACCGCCATGAATTGCTGGCTTCGCGCTGCCAATTACTTTCGCGAGGCCGAGTTCTGGCTCAAGGCGGACGACCCCAGGCGACTGGCCACGTTTGACCGGTGTGAAAAGGCTTCACACAAATTTCTGGCTCACCTCACCCCTAAAGCTGAAGTGGTGGACATTCCCTACGAACCTGGTAAGCCCTTGCCAGCGTATTTCATCCGCTCACCCAATGGCGGAAGCCGCCAGCCTGTGCTTATTTCTGTGGGGGGACTGGACTCCTTCAAGGATGAACTGTGGTTCATGACTGGCAGAGGCGCATTGCAGCGGGGCATATCGGTGCTCTTGGTCGATGGGCCAGGACAGGGTGGGGCATTGCGCCGCCATGGCTTGGTGACACGGCACGACTACGAAGTGCCGATTGGTAAATGTATTGATTGGCTCGAGAAGCGCAGCGATGTGGATTCTTCGCGGATTGCTGTGAGCGGTTCCAGCCTGGGCGGCTACTATGCTGCGCGTGCGGCATCCATGGAGCATCGACTGGCGGCCTGCATTTCGCATGGCGCCATTTGGGATATTCACGAACGTTGGAAAACCCGTGACGACAACCACGGACTTGCTGGGCACATCAAATGGGTGTTTGGCGCAAAGACCATGGCGGAGGCAAGCGAGATCGCCAAACCCTTTAAGTTAGAGGGCGTGCTGGAAAAAATGCGCTGTCCTTACCTCATCATTCATGGCGGGCACGATGTGCTGGGTGTCGAGGCTGTCACCACTGTTTACAACTACGCCCTCAAGCACAATGTTGATGCAACCCTGCGCTTGACCACCGAAGAAGAAACCGGAGCTGAGCATTGCCAGCATGACAATCCAACGCTTGGCCAAGAATTGATGATCGATTGGTTAGCGGATATTTTCAAGATTGACCAAACCTCACTCCCGTTCTACCCAGGTTGATGCAACTTTTTTGGTGAGTGGGTGGCGAGCCCTTTTATTTCTTCGGAATGACGGGGACTAGCAACCTTGCTCGGTGCTTGGGCCCCATGTGCAGTGTGACTTTGCCCCCAAAAATTGCTGGCGGGCGGTCTTGCTCATCTTCGTGCGTGAATGGTCCACAGCCTTTCATCGGATTTTTCATGTTCGACAACACTGCTGCGGCATCATCATGCTCGTAGTCACGACCGCGGATAGACAAGGCGAGACTGTAGCCCTTGGGTATCACGATGCAAGTGGGCCAAATTTCAACATCGAGTTCATAAATATCGCCCGGGGTTAGTGGCTGTTTTTCATCATGTGTGTGCCATGGGCGATAGGGCAAACTTTTTTTCTTGTCGAGTTTGCGATGTGATGCGCGAAGCCATCCTTGCGCGACAGGGGTTTTGGGGTCAAGAGCCCCATGAAACAACACCTCTTTGCCATGGGGATCGAAGACCCTGACGACGGCAAAAATATCGGCATCAACAGTCGAGGAGGAAATAAAAATTTTCAAGGCCATCGGCCCTGTTAATTCCACGTCTTGTTTTTGTGGGGGGAAGGCAAATGTCACGCCATTGCCCATCATGTCGTATTGAATGCTGGCTTCTTGTTTTAGGGGAAATTGTGAAAAAGTATTGTGGCTCGGATCCAAATAGAGAGGGGTCCACTGGGTTCGCTTCAAGGGCCACTCATTCTCAGATCGTGGCGTGAATTTTTCCCCAGGACTTCTGACCAGTAACGACACTTTGGGGGTTTTGTCCCAGCCGTTCTTTTTACCCTTGAGGTAAAAATCAAAAAATCGTTTTTGGATTGCGATGCCGTAGTCGGTGTAGAAAGGAGCCCAGTGGGACCCTCCATGAACCTCTAGCCATTTGTTTTTCGACTTGGACCGAACAAAGCCTTCAAAATTGCCACGCGTGTGCAAGCCTTGACCGCCCCAGTTGGCCGCACTGAGCAGCGGGATGTTCACATTGTCCAAATTGGCAGAGCGCTCTTGATACCAATCACAGATCATTTCAGCGTCCATGATGCGTTTCCAAACATCGGCGATGTTGTGGCGCAATTCAGATTCCGACAAGGTTTCTGGCCCGCAAACAGTTTCACCGGTGATGGGGTTCTTTTTGCCTCGATCGCCGACACCGTGTTGAACAGTTTTGATCTGCATCTCGAGCCAGTTTTTGCGGAACGAACACGCAATGCCGCCGTGCCTGTTGGATTCTCTGTAGTTGTCGTTCCAGCCTTCCCAGACGCATATGGCGGCCAGATGCTTGGGCTTTGATGCGGCCGCGCGCCACTGGTTGCTTGCGTAGTAAGAGATGCCGTTCATGCCGACGCGACCATTTGACCACTCTTGTTGAGCTGCCCATTCAATGCATAAGTGAATGTCTTGTGTCTCACGGGCGTTGTTGTGGTCCATGAATCCAGGCGATCTTCCTGCGCCTCGCGAATCGATCCTGATGCAGACGTAGTCATCTGGAACCCACTTCTCAGGATCCACGACTTCCCAATTTTGGTATTTGTTACTTGAACCTCTGATCACGTCAGGGTTTTCGCGTTCCATGATCTCCCACGCGGTTTTATAGCCTTCCTGAAAAGCCAACCCCTTGCCGTATGGGCCATAGGACAAGATCACGGGACACTTTCTTTGATGGGTCGGACGAAAGATGTCGGCTCGCAAAACAAGGCCATCATCCATCACAATGGGCCTGTCCCACTCAATCAGCATGCCATCACGTGTCTCTGATTTCCATGTATCCATGAATCGCCTCCTAAGTTTGTCGTTGAGGTGAACCTTGTCCGAACGGGGGGGCAAGGTTCGACATCTTTCAATGTGCCTCTTGTGTTGACAAGATCCTCTGCGCTACATACAGTTTGAATGAATCACCTGTTGGGGACATGAGATGGCACACACGCGTTTTTTCCAGTTGCTGATGGCGTTTGTCGCTTTGGCGTCGGGGGGCCTAATGGCCCAGGCTCAAACGGCTGCCACGTATCCCTCTAGAGCCATCACTTTTATTGTTCCGTTTCCACCCGGTGGACCGACTGATACCTATGCTCGCATGGTGGCGAACAAAATGCAAGAGCGATGGGGTCAACCTGTATTGGTTGAAAACAAACCCGGTGGAACAGGCATTCTTGGTAACAATTTGGTCATCAAGTCGCCGCCAAATGGCTACACACTTCTCTTCACATCTAACAGCGCACATCTGATCAGCGCACTTCTCAAGAACCCCAAACCCTACGATTCTGTCAAGGACTTTACGCCCATCAGTATCGCCATCAGGTACCCCATGTACTTGTTGATCAATCCGAATCTCCCTGTCAAAACGGTTCCAGAATTCATTGCCTACGCCAAAGCCAACAGTGGCAAGTTGAATTACTCCAGCGTGGGGCAAGGCAGTGGAGGTCATCTCGCCTGTGAGCTTTTCAATATTGCGGCTGGAACCAACATCACCCATGTTCCCTATAAAGGTGCATCGTCCGCTCAAGCCTCCACCATGGCGGGTGAGACGCAAATGTTCTGCGACAGTGTGGGCAATTCACAGCCCATGGTTGAAGCAGGCAAGCTACGTGGGCTAGCCACTTTTTCGGACAAGCGAGTCTCTACTGTCGACAATGTGCCAACTTTAGGGGAGGTCGGACTTCCCGGGTTGGGCGCTTACATCTGGTTAGGACTCTTGGGGCCACCGGGTATGCCCGCCGACATCGCCAGTAAATTGAACAGCGAGATGGTTCGCATCATGTCCCTGCCTGACGTGCGTGAGAGAGCGCTCAAAGGTGGCAATGAAATCGTCGCGAATTCTCAAGAACAATTCATCAAGGATATGACCCAAGAAATTGAATTCTGGACCAGGGTCATCAAGCTGAAAAATATCAAGGAAGATTGAACCTTCCAGCCTGATCCCTCAGTTCTGCATGCCCCAGCGCACCACGGTGCGCTTCTCGATGGCTTTGAAAATCAGGTTCTCCACCAGCAGGCCAAAGAGGATGACGGTCAACAGACCCGCGAACACATTGGGGACATCCAGCATGTTCTTGTGCTGAAAGATATACCAACCCAGGCCCCCCTGTCCCGAGCTTGCGCCGAAGACCAGTTCTGCCGCGATGAGCGTGCGCCAGGCAAAGGCCCAGCCAATTTTCAAGCCAGTCAGGATGCTGGGAAAAGCGCCCGGGATCAAGATGCGCAGCACATACCCGAGTGGCGACAATCCGTAGTTCTGCCCCACCATCCGCCAGGTGGTGCTGACCGAGCGGAATCCGGCGTGGGTGTTCAGGGCGACCGCCCACAGCACAGCATGAATCAGCACGAAGACGATGCTGCCTTCTCCCAACCCAAACCAGATCATCGCCAGGGGCAGCAACGCGATGGAGGGCAAGGGGTTGAACATCGCTGTCAGCGTTTCCAGCACGTCTGACCCCAAGCGCGTCGCGCTGGCAATGGCAGTCAAGAGACCTGCGCAGAGCATGCCGCAGACATAACCCTTGACCAACACCTGCACGGATGACCAGGTGGCAAGCACTATCGTCCCATCGAGCAGGCCATTCCAGAGCGCTTGCATCGTTTCACTCAGGGTGGGGAAGAGCAGTGTGTTGTCGAGCCAGCGTGCGTAGCTTTCCCAGAGGGCCGCCATACACACCAGCACCACCGTCTTGCGCAGACCCGAGTGGTTCCACATCAGCACCCAGGGGCTCAGGCGCTGCTGCAGGGGTAATTCGCGAGGGGCCTGCACCTCGTGGATGCGATCGGGGCGAAGGTCAGGCATGGGCGATCCTGTCACGGTTGTCAAACAGCAGGGCTTCAATCTCCTGGTTCAGCGGCTGCCCGGAGGGGCCCAGCGAATCAGATCCATTGCAAGCCAACTCGGCTCGCACCTGACCGGGATGGGGGCTCAGCAACAGGATGCGGCTGCCCAGGCGAACAGCCTCAGGGATTGAGTGGGTCACGAACAGCACGGTGAAACGCGTGTCCTCCCAAAGTTGTAGCAACTCCTCTTGCATCTTTCCGCGGGTGAGCGCGTCCAGTGCCGCAAAAGGCTCGTCCATCAGCAGTATGTCGGGCTCCATGGCCATGCCGCGGGCAATCGCCACGCGTTGCTTCATCCCGCCCGAGAGGGTGTGGGGCAGGTTGTGCGCAAACGCCGTGAGGTTGACCTTGTCGATGTAATGGCTGGCGCGCTCCATGGCCTCTCGGCGTGGCAGGCGGCCGCTGGCCGTGAGGGCGAACACCACATTTTCGTGCACGGTTTTCCAGGGCAGGAGCTGGTCGAACTCCTGGAACACCATGACCCGGTCCGGGCCGGGTCGGTCGATGGTCTGGCCGTTCAGGGAGATCGACCCCTCGGAGGGGCGAAGAAATCCACCCACGGCTTTGAGCAAGGTGGACTTGCCACAGCCAGAGGGTCCGAGGATGACGTAGCGGTCCGAGCGGTGAACATCAAAGCTGACCCGGTAGGTGGCGGTGACCCGATGGTCTTCGGTTCGGTACTGTAAGGTGACATCTCGAACCGATAGCAGAGGATCGTGGTCGTGAGGGCTCATCAGTTTCCGTTTTGCAAGTCAACGCCTGGGAAGAAGAGCTCGGGAATTGAGGCCGGCCGATTTTTGATGGAGCCGATCTCGTGCATGAACACCGCGTACTTCATGACGTTTTCAGGCGTTGTGGTGTATTTGATGCTGGGGTCGTTGAGCATGGCCACCATCTCATTGAGCGACCATTTGCCCGGACCGCCCATAGACTCGATCAGCACCTGGGCTGCCCCCTGCTTGTCCTGGCGAATCATGTCCTGCGCCTCTTTGAGGGCACTCACAAAGGCGCCATACACCTTGGGGTTGCGCTCCTGGAATTTGCGGGTGGTGGAAATCATGGTGAAGGTGGTGGAGCCACCCATCACGTCATCGGTGTTCATGATGGAACGCACCCCGGGACTTTTACGCTCCGCCTGGTCCAGTGGCGCGGAGGCGAAGTGACCGGTGATGGCAGCGCTGCCCGAGAGCAAGGCTGAGGCCGCATCACCGTGGTTCATGCTGACGGTGAAAGGGTCAAAGCGAAACGCCTGGTCCTTGCCGTATTTCTTCACGGCGTACATCTGCATCACGATGGAGGGAATGGAGGACTTCACCGAGGTGACCGCCACTTTGTCAGAGCCCCTGAGGTCGTCCACCGTCTTCAGGTGATCCGCCCTGGTGTTCAGGTTCATGGGCATGGAGCTCATGGCTGCCACGCCCTTGACTTCCACGTTCGTGCGCGTCTTGTCCCACAGAATCAGGAAGGAGGGCGGTCCCGCTGACACAAAGTCTGCAGAACCCGAGATCAGCGCATCGATCATGGCCGATGGGCCACCAACGTTGGCCCAATTCACCTTGAGTTTGATGCCCTGCTTCTCAGCCTGCTTCTCGATCAGGTTGTGGGTCTTCATGATGTGCAGGGGCAAAAAGCCAAACCCTCCCGCCCCCAGCGGGACGCGCAGTTCGGACACTTCAGCCCAGACCTGCGAGGTGGTGAGGCAGGCGGCTAGCAACAGGCCCTGGATTGCGGTCTTCTTCATGCTCATCTCCTTGTATCGTGAATTCGTGACAACTTTGAATGGGTCGTGGGCAGCTAGACGCTAGGTACGACGGATGACCTGGGCCATGCGCTTCGCAGCTGCGGCAGGCCGGCTCACTGCGGCTCGATCCCCGCCAATTTGACCAGGCGAGCAACGGCGAGATGGTCACGTCGAATCTGCTCGGCAAAGCCCTCAGGGGAGCTGGGCGCGGGCACCAAGCCCAGCGCGCGGATGCGTGACTGTATGCCTGGCTCATTGAGCACCGCTTGCAGGTCCTGGTTCAGGGCCGTGACGGTGGCGGCAGGCGTGGCCGCGGGCACGGCAAATCCGTACCACTCGGGCATCTCGCCCAGTGCCGGATAGCCGGCCTGTTCGGCGGTCGGAGTCCCCGGCAACACGTCCAGGGGGTCCTTGCCAAACAACACCAGCGCCTTGAGCTTGCCGGTGCGCACATGCGGGGCCACCGAGGCGGGATTGGCCACCATCAGAGGAATGTGACCAGCCAGTAAATCTACGACGGCAGGGCCTGCACCCTTGTAGGCTATGTGCAGCATGTCGACCTGTGTGGCCGCCTTGAGCATCTCACCGGCCAATTGCGGACCTGAGGCACTTGAACCGTAGGACAGCTTGCCCGGCTGGCTTTTGGCCAGCGCAATCAGCTCTCGAAGAGACTGTGCAGGCAGGGAAGGGTGCGCCACCAACACGAAGGGTTGTTGGGTGCCACGCGTGATGGGTTTGAAATCCTTCAGGGGATCCAGCGCAGATTCCTTGTAGAGGTGGGGGTTGACGGTGAACACACCCTGATGCGCCAGCACCAGCGTATGACCATCTGCTGGTGCTTTGGCCGCCCAGGCGGTTCCCACATTGCCCTGTGCCCCCGCGCGGTTGTCCACAAGGACCGGTTGTTTCCACATCGCACTCAGTCGCTCGACCAGGATGCGTCCCAGCGCATCAGTGCCACCGCCTGGCGGAAAGGGGACCACCAAGGTGACTTGTCGTGTCGGGGTGAAGGCACTTTGGGCCTGGACCGATGTGCCACCCAGGCAGGCCAACCACAACGCTATCAACAGCCAGTATCGCTTAGTCATTCAGGGGTGCTCCCAGGTTCAGCCTACGTGATCGACGTGGGTCAATCGCATCAACTCAGCCACGTGCTCGAGTTGCTCAAGATTCCAAACAGTCTGGATGATACGGTCGGCCTGCGTCTGAGCAAGGCACGGATTTGACAGCGTGCGGAACTTGCTTTCCAGCTCCGCATCCGTCAGCGGGTGTTTGACCGAGCCGCGCGCATGGTCAATGTGCAGTGACACGGCATCGCGTTGACCAAACTCAAGGGTCACGGTCGCTGCATCCATGGCCGTGCGCTCATCATCGACAAAGTTCAACAATTCGCCCAGTTGGCGGATCTGCGGATCCTGCACGGCAGCATCGCTGAATTCGGGTAAACCCGCCCGCCCGCGCAGCAGGCTGACCGCCACCGCGTGCTGCGCGCAGACCTGAGAGGCTCGCCCAGTGGTCACACCCGGTCGGTCGGTGCGCTGTCGCAGCAAGGGGTGACCACGCAGCTCGATGCGTTGAAGATCATGTGCCCATCCCTCGAGTGGTCCCAATTGCCCAGACAACGCCAGGCATGCCTCGATCACGGGGTTGAGCACCACGCCACACGGGTAGGGCTTGTAGCTGTTGCGTTGAATTTCCCAGTGTTCTCCCAGGCCATGGGTCAGACCGTCCAGGTCAGCGTGCTCGCCCATCACCTGGAGAAATCCGCGCGGGCCCTCCAACGGGTGATCCGGGCCGGTGAACCCACGCGCTGCAAGCAGGGCCGATAACAACCCGTTGCGGGCGGCATTGCCCACGCTGGTACTTTTGGCCATGGTGCCCAGCGTCTCCACCAAGCCGCACGCCTGGTTGCTGGCCGAGCCCATGGCGTGTCGCAGTTGAGTGCTGGACAAACCCAGTACCTGGCCAATCGCCATGGCCGAGCCCACAACACCACAGGTCGAGGTGATGTGCCAGCCACGCGCATAGTGCCCAGGCGACACCGAATTGCCCACGCGGCACTCGACTTCCATGCCCAACAGCAAGGCGTGCAGGAAGCCAGCGCCAGAGAGGGGGTTTTGCTCGGCGAAGGCGAACAACGGCGCTGCTACCGGCCCTGTTGGGTGAATCACAGTGGGCTCGTGCGTGTCATCGAAGTCGTAAACGTTGGCGCTCATGGCGTTGATCGCGCAAGCGTTCAGCATGTCGAGTCTCTGGGCTCGCCCGATAAGCGTGCAGTGGGGGCCGGCTGAAAAGGGCGACAAGGTCTCGACCAGGATGTCCAGCGTTGGATCATGGGCACCGGCAAAAGCCACGGCCAGGTAGTTCAGCAGCGAACGCTTGGCTTCATGACGAATCGGGGGCGGGATATCAGACCAGCGACTTTGACTGACAAATTCACACAAAGCCTGTGAAACAGGCGGCACGCTGGACGTGGCGGAGGCAGAGTGGGAGGTAGAGGGAGAGGCAGCGGCGGAAGCGGAGACGTTGTTCATGCGTTGGTAACCAATGGATGCTGGATCAGCGCGTGCGTGCAGCAGGCATCAGAGGGCGGACCACCCGCCATCCAGGGACAACACCTGGCCGGTGATGTCGCGCGCAGCCGGGCTGCACAGGTACACCACCGACGCCGCCACATCGGCAGCCTGCACGAAACGAGAGGAGGGCTGTTTGCCTTGCAAAAAACGTGCTTCTGCCGCTGCGCGGTCCAAGTGCTGCTCGCGCATCAAATCGAGCACACGGCTGTTGGTGCCCGGGGTCAGCACCGACCCTGGACAGACGGCGTTGCAGGTGATGCCATCGCGGACCGTTTCGGCCGCAGCGGCCCGTGTCAGTCCGATCAGGGCGGTTTTGGTGGTGACGTAATCCACGCGGTCCGGTGTGCCGCGTTGACCATACACCGAGGTCATTTGAATCAAACGTCCATAGCCGGACTTACGCATGGCGGGCAACACGCACTGGATGAGGCCGAACGCAGCACTGACATTGACAGCCAGCGCCTGCTGCCAGTCCTCGAACGCCAGGGTTTCCAGTGGGCCAAAATGACGGACGACGGCATTGTTGAGCAAAATGTCAGGGGGGCCCACCGTGGCGCAGGCCTCTTCATGCAGGCGCAGCACACCGGTTCGGTGCGACACATCCTGCTGGATGTAGCTCACCTGCACCTGGTGCGTGTCCTGCCATTGCGCGCACAGGCTGGCCATCTCGGTTGGATCAACCAGACCATGCAGGACCACATCGCAGCCCGCTTCGGCCAGACCGTGTGCCATGGCCAGGCCAAGGCCATCACTCGACCCGGTGATCAAGGCACGTCGCCCCTGGAGCGGTCGTGAAGCAGCAGCGGTTGCCGACATGTCAGGCCTGAACCCGTCCAGCAAGCTCAATCAGCGGTGAGTTGCTTGTCACGCACGATGCGGTCCCATTTGTTGAACTCATTGCGCAGAAACTGTTGAGCTTGCACACGAGAGTTGGCCATGGGCAGCAAGCCGTCACGCTCCAGCACCTGGCGCATCGCATCACTGCGCAAGGCCTGGGCGCTGGCTTCGTTGAGACGATCCAGAATAGCCGTCGGCGTACCAGCCGGGGCGGCCACGATGAACCAGTTCAAAGCCTCGAAGCCTGGGAAGGTTTCCGCCACCGTCGGGACTTGCGGCAGGTTGGGCAGTCGCTTGGCACCGGTGCTGGCCAGCACCTTGAGGCGTCCGCTGTTGACGTGCACCATGGAGGACCCCGGGTTGTCAAACATCACATCAACCCGACCGGCAATCAGGTCGGTGAAGGCTGCGCCGGCTCCCTTGTAGGGCACTTTGGTCACCTGGATCTGGGCGGTGGATATCAGCAACTCGGTTGCAAGCCGCTGAATGCCACTGCTCCCCGGCAGCGCGACATTGACCTGGCCATTGCTTCGCGCCATGGCCAACACCTCGGCAAAGCTGTTGGCTTTGAAGCCCACGGGCGCCACCAGCACCTGGGGTGTGGCCGCCAGGATGGTCACCGGTTCAAAGTCCTTGAAGATGTCGTAGGGCAACTTGGGCACGAAGGAAGGCGTTGTGCCAAAGGCGGCCGAGCTGATCACCAGGGTGGTTCCATCAGCAGGCGATTTGGCCACCTCGGCGGTGCCGATCTGTCCTGTGGTGCTGGGTTTGTTGTCGACCACAACCGTGCGCTGCAGGGCTTTGCCCAGCTCAATGGCGAACGGGCGCGCCAGCGCATCCACTCCACCCCCGGCAGCAAACGGCACGATCAGACGGATGGTGCGATCCGGCAACTCCTGGGCATTGACGGACATTGGGTGCAAGCCGGCCACGCAGGTGGCTGCCAGCAGGGTGACAAGACGGCGACGAAGTTTCATGGCAGATTCCAGAATCAGACGAGACAGGCGAAGAACCGTTCAGGCCTTGGGCGGGACATCCAGGCGAACCACAATGCCTTCCAGCTCAGGACTGGGCGCTGGGTAGTACTTCAGCACCAGCGGGTCGTGTCCTGGGATGACATGGTCGGCCGATTCGGCCAGCTCATGCAAGGTGCGGTAGCCGTTGAGCATGTCGCCCAGATTGAAGGCGAGTGTGAACAGACGCTTGCTGCGCATGTGTTCATAGTAGTGGCTGGCATCCGAGGCCAGGACGACCCAGCCACGCTGAGTCATCACCCGCACCGATTGCAAACCCGCGGTGTGTCCGCCGATGTGGTGCACGGTCACGCCTGGGGCCAGCTCGGCGGTGCCGTCATGGAACTTGACGCGGTCTTTGTAGACCAGTCGAACCATGGACACCACCTCATCTACCTCGTATGGGTGGCTCATGTACTCGCTGCACATGTGGCGGCCCGTGGCAAAGCCCATCTCCGCGTCCTGCAAGTGAAAGCGGGCTTGCGGAAAATCGTCAAACGTACCCACGTGGTCATAGTGCATGTGCGTGATGACAACGTCCTGCACCGTGTCGGCATTCACGCCCATCAGTGCCAGTCCTTCCTTGGGGCTGCGCAGGTAATCGCGCTTGCGCTTGGTGGCCATGCTGGCATGGAACCCGGTGTCAACCACGATGGTGCGGTTTTGGTTGCGGATCAGCCAGACAAAGTAATCCATGGGCATGACGGCGTCATGCGGGTCACCGCCCACAAAATGGTCGCGGCGTTGTCCCTGTCGGGTCGCATAGCGAATGGCAAATACTTCGTAGATTTCGGGGTTGGTCATGGTTCATCTCCTGCATGCATCTTATGGTTTGTGCGAAGTATCTACAAGCCGCGCCTGATCGCCAAGAGCTATGCAAATGTCAAACAGTCTGGTATGCGGAAAACCATGATGTGCTGTGCAAGGACGCGGATTAGTATTTGCTCACAACAGAGCCGGAAGCCCAGCTGGGACTATCCGGTCATCCTCATCAGGAGACAACGGCGTGCTTCAGCAACCCGCGCCTGCCATTGGGCATGGCCCCGATCCGATCACTCCGCCTTTGGCGCGTCGGCTGGCGCAGTCGTGCCTGGCCCCTGCAATCGACATCGACGCCATGCTGGCCAACAAAGTTCGCACCTGCCTGCAGGATCTGATCGGCTGCGCACTGGAATCCCTGGGTAAACCCTGGTCTCAGCAGGCGCAAGCCTTGGCCGCCCCGGTGGTGACGGGGTCCGCAGGTGGACTGCGCGGCGCCACGGTGATCGGACAGGCGCAGACGGTGTCGCCGCTGGATGCTGCTTTTGTGAACGCGGTGATGGGGCACGGTCTGGTGCGTGAGGACATGCATGCTGCGAGCATCAGCCACCTGGGCGTGGCGGTGTTACCCGCTGTCCTGGCTTTGTCGCAACAGGTCCGCATCAGTGGCCGTGACTTGCTCTCTGCCGTGGTGGTCGGCTACGAGGTGGGTGCCCGCGTGGGGCGCGCCCTGATGGATGCCCGCCTGGCACGCGTGTTTCGTCCCACCGGCATCACCGGGCCGCTGGCTGCTGCTGCGGCCGGGGCACGGGTCCTGGGTTTGAACCTTGAGCAAACCACAAACGCGATAGCACTGGCGGCCAACACCGTCGGGGGCTTCAACGAGTGGGGCCACACCGGCGGTAGCGAAATGTATTTTCATGTGGGCTATGCCGCCCGCAGTGGGGTGAGCTCTGCTTTGCTGGCTCGTGCCGGCGCCTTCGGTTCTCCGTCTGCGCTGGATGGTCAGGCGGGTCTGTTTGCCTCGCACGGCAAGCGGGAACTGGCGCTGCAAGTGAATCTGTTCGAGGGCGGCGCCGAGATTCTCTCGGTCTATCACAAGCCCGTGCCTGCCTGCAATTTTGCTCAGACAGCTACCCAGGCTGCGCTGGCGCTGGCGCAGGGGGGGCAGTGCCGGGTGGACCAGATCAGCTCAATCACCATCCAGGTCCCCAGCGCCGGCGCCCAATACCCGGGGTGTGACTTCCGCGGCCCCTATGACCATGTGCTGCAAGCCAAGATGAGTATTCAGTACAACGTGGTTGCGGCGCTGATGTGCGCCGGTGTGACCGAGGCCAATTTCGATCTGCTCCAGGACCCGACCCTGCATGCCTTGCTGGCCAACACCCGTTTGGTGACGGACGAGGCCATGACAAACGCCTACCCTGGGCACCAGGGCGGAGGCGTCCTGGTGACACTGCGGGATGGCCGCCAGTTGCATGAGCGGCTGGTGGATGTTGTGAATGCCACCCCCCAAGAGGTCGGTCAGCGTTTCAGGTCAGCCGTTCAAGCGGCCATGGGCCCTGTGCATGCTGAGCGCGTCTGTTCCCTGCTGGACAGACTCGAGCATCTGGACGATGCCGGCCAATTGGCCGCGGCATTGGCGGCTGAAGGATGACCAGCGATTTCAACCAGAGGACATACGATGATCAGACCTATTGAACACAGTGCCGCATGGGGGACGCGATCATGAACCTGCTGCAAACACTGGAAAACGTGATGCAGGCGGCCGTGGCCGGCTTGCTGACAGGTTCCATTTATGGGCTGATGTGCGTGGGATTGGCGCTGATTTTCGGGGTCATGCGGGTGATCAATTTTGCCCAGGGCGATTTCATGATGCTGGGCATGTATGCAGCCTACTACCTCTTTGGCTTGCTGGGTATCCAGACCGTCTTTGGCAACTACCTCGGGCCGTACGTCGCGATCCTGCTGGCCGCACCGGTGCTTTTTTTGTTTGGTTATGTGGTGCACGCTACCTTGATTTCGCGAGTCTCTGGCACTCGCACCACACAGCTCGATGGTGAGGGGCACTATGCGCAACTGATTCTGACGCTGGGCATCGCGCTGATTCTCACCAATGCGGCGCAAATGGTGTTTGGGTCGGTGATGGCGGCATTGCGCACCCCGCTCACCACCGCAGCCTGGGAGATGCCGTTGGGCGGCCAGATCAGTGTCTTCATCAACAAGTCGCGCGGCATTGCCTCCGTGGCCTCGGTGGTGTGTATCGTGTTGATCAGTCTGCTGATCAACCGCTCCAGGCTGGGTCGCCAGCTTCGGGCGTCGGCGGACAACCCCGTGGCCGCCACCTACATGGGCATCGACGTCAACCATGCGCACCGCATTGCCTTTGCGCTGGGCGTGGCCATCACCGCTGTCGCGGGGGGCTTGCTGGCCACCAACTATCCCTTCCATCCCTTTGTCGGGTTGGAGTATGTGATTGTCATGTACGCCGGCGTGGTGCTGGGCGGCATGGGCAGCATCATCGGTGCCTTCTGGGGTGGCCTGACGATCGGACTCGTGCAACAACTGTCCACGCTCGTACTGCCCACGCAGTTGCAGAACACGGCCATCTTCGTGGTGTTTCTGCTCATCATTTTCTTCAGGCCGCAGGGTTTCTTCGGTCGTAGCGCGGAGCGGACTTGACCATGCAAAACGATCGTTCCTTGAAGGTCATGGCCGGATTTGGCCTGGTCTATGCCTTGCTTGCGGGGTTGGTCACGGACTCTTACTACCAACTCATGCTCACCCTGGTGCTGGTGTGGGCCTGCTTTGGATTGTCGTGGAATTTGCTCAGTGGCTACACCGGTCTGGTGTCGTTTGGTCACGCAGCATTTTTTGGCCTGGGCGCTTACACCACCGCCTTGGGGCAGTTGCACTTTGGCCTCTCACCCTACCTGCTCATTCCGGTGGCTGGGCTGTTGGGTGCCGTGTCAGGGCTGGCAGTGGGCTTGCCCACCTTCCGCCTTCGCGGACATTACTTCGCACTGGCCATGCTCGCGTACCCGCTGGCTTTGCTGTACGTGTTTGAATGGCTGGGCTACCAGGAAGTGACCTTGCCGATGATGCGCGAAGCACCCGCGGCCTACATGCAGTTCGAAGATCCCAGGATCTACACGTTTTTAGCCCTGGGCTTGTTGATGCTGTCGCTGTTGTTGACCCGCTGGATCGAAAATACTCGCTTCGGCATGGCGCTGCTGTCCATCAAGCAAAACGAGGCAGCCGCCGAAGCAGCCGGCATCAACACCTACGCCTGGAAGCTGCGCGCGATCACCCTGAGCGCCGCCTTGGCCGGGGTGGTGGGGGCGTTCTATGCCGTGGTACTGCTGGTGGTGACGCCCGTGTCCGTGTTTGGCATGCTGGTGTCCTCGCAAGCGTTGGTGGTCACCATGTTCGGGGGGGTGGGCACCATGTGGGGGCCGGTGATCGGTTCGGCCATCCTGATCCCCATCGCGGAAATCTTGCACTCTGAGTTGGGCGCTCAGCTCCCAGGCATTCAGGGCGTGATTTATGGGGCCGCTGTGACAGCTGTCATCCTGGCGGCTCCCGAGGGCTTGTTCTGGAAGCTGCGTGACAAGATGCGTCGTCAACCCCTCTCGCCATCCCCTGTGCAGGAGGAGGTCAGTGCACCGTCGGGCGCGCCAGAGGTCAACAGTGCTTACGCGCGCACGCAGCAGCAACGCGATGCAGCGCTGCAGGCAGAGGTCATTTTGGAGGCCCGCGGCTTGTCCAAGCAGTTTGGGGGGCTCAAGGCTGTTGAAGATGTGAGCTTTCAGGTTCGCAAGGGCATGATCCTCGGCATCATCGGGCCTAACGGCGCGGGCAAGACGACCGCGTTCAACCTGCTCAACGGATTTCTCCCGCCGAGTTCGGGGGAGGTGCTGATAGACGGCCGCAGCGTGGTGGGCATGAAACCGCACGAGGTCTGCGCCATCGGGGTGGGACGCACGTTCCAGATCATGCGCCCCTTCATGCGGATGTCGGTGGCCGACAACGTGGTGGTTGGGGCCTACGTGCGCGCCGACACTGACGAGCAAGCCCGTCACCTCGCCACTGAGGCGATCGCCAAAGTGGGCTTGTCCGCACTCGCCGATCGCATGGCCGCACAGCTCACCAACAAGGAGCTGCGCTTGATGGAGTTGGCCCGAGCGTTAGCGGGGCAACCCCGTTTGCTCTTGCTGGACGAAACGCTGGCCGGCCTGGGCCAGACAGAAGCCGAGGAGCTCATCGAGGTGTTGCGCCGCTTGGCAGCGGAGGGCATCACCATCGTCATCATCGAGCACACCATGCACTTGATGGTGCGGTTGGTGGACCGGTTCGTGGTGCTGGATCATGGGCAGGTGCTGACCGAAGGACCTCCGGAGGACATCATCCGGGATCCCAAAGTCATTGAAGCCTACCTGGGCAAGAAATGGAGTGCCGCATGATGCTCGAAATCGATGCGATCACCGTGGGCTACAACGCCACGCCGGTGCTTCGCGATGTCACCATCCAGGTTCGGCCGGGCCAGTTGGTGGCCGTCGTGGGCCCCAATGGTGCTGGCAAGTCCACGCTGTTCAAGACCATTTCCGGGGTGCTGACCCCCCGTTCAGGCAGTCTTCGTTTTGAGGGCGTGGACATCCGAGACATTCCCGCCTCACAACGACCACACCTGGGCATTGCCCATGTACCCGAGGGGCGCCAGGTGTTTCCGTCACTCACCGTGCTGGAAAACCTTGAGCTGGGTGCCACCACCGAGGCCGGTCGACGAGACTGGAAAGACAACTTGGAGAAGATCCTCAATTGGTTGCCCCGCCTGGCTGAGCGCCGTGATCAGATGGCGGGGACGTTGTCGGGCGGTGAGCAGCAGATGCTGGCGATTGGACGTGGGCTGGCCTCATCGCCCAAGCTGCTCATGCTCGACGAACCTTCCATGGGCCTCTCACCCGTGATGGCCGATTTCATTTTTGAGCGCTTGATTGAAATTCGTCGCCAGACGCAGCTGACCGTGCTGTTGGTCGAGCAACGAGTGGCGGAGGCGCTGGAGTCAGCTGACCACGGCTATGTCCTCGAGGCAGGCCGGGTTGTGTTGGAGGGATCCCACGAGGTGCTGAGTTCGAACGATCGGGTTCGTCAAGCCTATCTCGGGATGTGAGGGTCGGACACTGTATTGCCGCTGTTGCGGTTAACTTCAAGGAGACGAGAGATGAAAAGCAAATCGAATCGCCGTGCTGTGATGAAACACCTGGTGCTGCCCATGGCCCTGGCCGTGGCCGCCGCGGTGACACCGGTGCAGGCCCAAAGTCCCAAAGAGGTCAAGGTTGGCCTGTTGGTGCCGCTGTCGGGTCTGTATGCCCGCCCCGGTGCGGTGATGCGCATGGGTGCCGAAATGGCGATCGACCACATCAACGCTGCCGGGGGCGTCAAGGCCCTGGGCGGTGCCAAGCTCAAACTGGTCGTGCTGGATTCTGGTGATACCACCGAGAAGGCGAAAAACGCTGCCCAGCGCATGGTGTCACAAGAGACCGACATGGTGGCCGCCTCTGGTTCTTACCTGAGTTCGTTCACCCTGGCCGCCACCGAAGTGACCGAACGTGCCAAGCTGCCCATGCTGACGCTGTCGTATTCGGACCTGATCACATCACGTGGCTTCAAGTACGTGTTCCAGACCTCGGCCACCGCTGCGGCTCAGGCGGAGATGGCCTTGCCTGTGATGCTCAAGCTCGCAGAGTCGGCTGGCGTGCGTCCCAAGACCGTGGCCATCGTGACCGACAACACCGGCGCATCCGTGGCTTCTGTGAAACCCATGCGCGAGCGTTTGCTCAAGGAAATGGGTTTGCAACTGGTGGTGGATGAAACCTTCACACCGCCATTAGCCGATGCCACGCCCTTGATTCAAAAGGTGCGGACGGCGCGTCCTGACATTCTGTTCGCGCTTCCCACGGCCGTGTCCGACGCCAAGTTGCTGCTCGAGAAACTCAACGAATTCGGTCTCGGCCAGGGCAAGCTGCCGACCGTGGGGTTTGGCATCGTCATGGCCGAGCCGGACATGCTCAAGACGATGGATGCCAGCCAATTGGATGGGCTGATGTTGGCCGTGGGCAGCTGGGGCTCCAAAGGCCACGAGAAGCTGATTGCCGAGCTCAAGACGCGTTACAACGAGCCGTGGATGACGCAAAACGCCATCTCCACCTACGCCGACATGTGGGTGATCAAGGACGCACTGGAAAGCGCTGGCAAGGCCGACCGCGAAGCCGTGGCGACTGCCCTGCGCAAGATCGACAGCGGCCCGTCCAAGTTCTACCCGGGTGGTCGCATCAAGTTCGATGATGTGGGTCGTCGTGTGGATGCAGGTCTGACCATCATCCAGTGGCAAAAAGGCACACCCATCACGGTGTACCCGCCCGAGCTGGCCGTGGCACAGCCGATCTGGACCAAGAAGTAACGTCATCCATGCAAATTTCCATTGAGGAAGCCCGCTCCTTGTTGGAGCGGGTCATGCAGCGGCAAGGGCACACGGCCGATGAGGCCGTGCTCATTGCCGATCATCTGATGGACGCCGAGTTGCGAGGCTTGCGCCAGGGTGGCCTGGCACGGGCGATCAGCATCAGCGAGCGGCTCGCTCGCACGGGTTTGACCCGCAGCCCCATGCGCATCGAGCATGAGACCAGTCTGTCAGCGCGTCTCGATGGGGGTGACCAGGTCGGCTATTTGGTGGGTCGTCGTGCCACCGAGATGGCCTTGGAAAAGGTCAAGGCCCATGGCATCTCGATCGTGGCGGCGCACAACACGTGGTACACCGGCATGCTGTCCTACTACGCCGAAATGGCGGTAGCCGCTGGCATGGTGTGCATGATTGCGTCCAATGCAACCGCCTGGGTGGCGCCTCATGGGGCCACCGAAGGTCGATTCGGCACCAACCCGATGTGTTTTGCGTTTCCCAGTGAAGGTACCCCGGTGATTTGGGACATCGGAACCTCCATCATCATCCATGCAGACGCCATGCTGGCGCGTCGGCTCGGGCAGTCCTTGGCGCCCGGTGTGGCATTCAACGCACAAGGGCATCCCACCACCGATCCCCACGAAGCTCTCCAGGGTGCGCTCATGCCCTGGGGCGGGGCCAAGGGTGCGGGATTGGGGCTGGTGGTGCAGTTGCTCGGCATCATGGCCGGCTCGACCGTGATTCCTCAAGATTTGTCGCGCTTCGGATTTCTGATCGTGATGGTGGATCCGGCTCTGTTGTCTCCTGGGGTGAATTTCCAGGCCCAGGTGGCTGAGTATGTGAAGTGGGTTCAATCTGCCCATCCCATCGACCCCCAACAGCCGGTGCGCGTGCCGTTCGAGCGATCGGCCAGAGACCGGGCTCGGCGACTGCACGAGGGTGTGGTGGAAGTGCCCGAGACGATTCACGCCAGCTTGTTACAGCTGGCTGCTTGATGGTGTTTGAATGACAGGAGTGCTTTCATGAGTCAATTGCCCTTGGCCGTGGTCACCGGTGCCGCACGTGGTATCGGTGAAGCCACAGTCCGCAAGTTTGCCGCCAGTGGCTATGCGGTGGCGGCCCTGGATGTCAACCGCGAACGTGGTGAAGCCTTGGCCAAGCAACTGAACGCCGAGGGTCGACAGGTGCAGTTTCATCTGTGCGACGTGTCCGATGCGCAGGCGGTCGATAGCCTGGCAGCCTCGTTGGAGCAACGGCTGGGACCCGCACGCGTGCTGGTCACCTCGGCGGCGCTCATTCCCAACACCGAGTCCATCATGGACATGGACTTGCAGGCGCACGACCGCATGTGGCGCGTGAACTACCACGGCACCGTGCATGCCTGTCGCAGCTTTGGGCGACAGATGGTGGCCGCGGGTCAGGGCGGCGCCATTGTCACGATCGGTTCGATCAACAGTCTGTTGCCCATGCCCTTGCCAGCCTACAACCCGGGCAAGGCAGCCATTGCGCGCCTGACGCAGCTGCTGGCTGCCGAGTTGGGCCGCCACCACATCCGCGTCAACAGTGTGGGGCCCACCTATGTGATGACGCCCGAGCTGCAGGCGAGGCTGGATGCCGGTGTGCGGGATCTGGGCAAGATGATGCACGTGCATGCCCTCGATTTCCTGCCGACGCCTGCGGACATCGCCGAGTCCATTGCCTTTTTGTGTTCGCCTGCAGCGCGAGCGATCACTGGCATTCTGCTGCCTGTGGATTCGGGCTGGACGGCCAGCGCGACCTACATGACCTATGCCGGTGGCGTGCCATGGGAGCAGGCACCCAACCCCGCCCAGGGTTGAGAGGTCTCCCGAATCGACCCCTTTTTCACAAGGACATCATCATGATCATTGAAATGCGAGTGTACGAATGTGCCCCTGGCCGCTTGGGGGCTCTTCAAGAGCGTTTTGCCAAACACACCCTGGGGTTTTTCCAGAAGCATGGCATCGAACCGATTGGCTTTTGGACCACCTTGGTGGGTCGCAACAACCACGAACTCACCTACTTGCTCAAATGGAAGGACATGGCCGAACGAGAAGCCAAGTGGAATGCCTTCCAGGCCGATCCTGACTGGATCGCCCGCCGCGCCGAGAGCGAGGCCGAGAAACCCATTGTGACGCGTGTGGAAAACCAGTTCATGGCGCCAGCGGCCTTTTTCCC
>JACCDW011176964.1_pt1 | contig 40919 bp, 64 predicted proteins | sample 7449781 | NCBI WGS metagenome assembly JACCDW01 (sample SAMN15323449, study PRJNA562643) | freshwater metagenome | isolation source: river surface water | place: USA:Blue River Watershed | collected 2017-08-18 | reverse complement strand
GTCAGACGTAGACCAGGTAACAATTACTGTGGCTTCTGGCAATGGAACAATATTGACTTGCACAGGATCTAATTCTTTTAGACCAGGAGATATTATTGACATTGTTGGTTTAAGTGTTGCAGGATTTAATATTCAAAATGCGGTAGTTGTGTCAGCTACACCAACAACGTTTACCGTTGCATCTTCTGCTACAGGATCTTCAACTACTGTTGGACTAGCAACAAAGGTTACTCAGAATATTGTTTTTACTGCACAATTACCAACAGATGAAAGATATGAAATAACAGAAATTGGTGTTTATTCTGCTGGATCTAACCCATCTGCTGGGCCATCAGATAGTAGATTGCTTTATTCATTTAATACTGATGAGAGCTGGGAGCTTCATGATGCTCAGGGAGCTAGAACAATTGGTGAGCCATATGAAACAGATCTCAGCAGATTCCGTGACGGTACTGCACCAGAGGACTCATCTTTAGTTAATTCAATTAATGCTACTGAATTAGTATTACAGGTAAACACAGATAATAATACTCTTAATCAGCCAATTAGGATTAATCGTAATGAGAGATCTAGATTTTTAAATAATACAGTTTTAGTTAGAGGGGATACATCCTGGATTGAGGGAACAACTCAAGAAAATATCGCTGTATCTCAGGACGATGGAACGCATATTCACTTAAATGGAATAACCCTTAATCTAGACAAAAACTCTGGTCAGGATGAGATTAGGGTTGCCTTTTCTATTTTGAATAGACATTTAGATGCATCAAATCCATCAGCAGTAAACATTATCATAGACTTTGTTTCTTCTGACGACATAGATACTCCAGCAGCACAGTATGCAAGAATGAAAATTCGTAAAACAGCAACTGCTGATGACTTTAATAACAACAGATATTTTGTTGCTACTTCAAAAATTGAAGATCTAGAAAAAACAATTCAGTTTAGCTGGAAGTCAGTTAATACAATTAAGATTTTTGTGTCTATTCCAACAGCAGATGTTCAGGTAGCGACTAAAGCAGTTGAAGATGGAGTGGCAACATTACAGTTAGGTGCAGAGCATGGATTTAATGTTGGAGGAAGAGTTCTTGTAGAGGGTGCAGGAACAGGCTTTAATGGAATCCAAACAATTACTGCAGTAACCGCCGATACGATTAGCTTTGAAACAGATATGGCAAATCTTGCAGAAACCCCTTTGTCTCCAGCAGGAAATGTTTCTGGATATAGTAGCGAATATTATGTAGCACTTGATGCAATACGCCTAGAAAATGTTTCAACAACAAACCCACTTTATGGTTTGGTAGGCTATACAGTTGCAAAGACACCAGAAGGTAACCCAATTATTAAAGACTCAAACACCTCTAGTTTGTTAGAGTTTAGATTTGCTTTGGACGTGACATAGTGGCAGATCGTAATATAAAGCAGGTTAGAATTTCTAGAGATAATCTGCCACCAATTAATGCTGACCAGGGGAAGTATGTTGTAAGGTATAGGATTATATCAAGCGATAGAAACAGAATTTCTCATTGGTCTCCACAATTTTTGGTGTCACCAACAGCACTAAATTTTGATGCCGTAGAGGATAGAAATATCGCCATAAGTATAGCAGGATCTACCCTTGTTGTCAAGTGGAATATTAGTGCAAAGGCACAGGAAGAATTTAATAAAAACCCCAACCTAGAAAGAACTACGTATGACGTTTATTTAGCATGGGGTCTTTCTCCAACAAGCACAGATCCTTTACAGTATTACGCTACATCGTCTGGAAACTACCTAACAATTCCGATTGAAACTGGTAAGGAATCTGTAAGGATTGTAGTTCAGGCAATTACTTATCCAAGACAATATACCCCATCAGTTGCTATAGCTGATTCTAAGGTATTTGCACTATAGTGGATAGCGTGGTATAATTAAGACATGTCACAGATTCCATTGCCAGAGCGAGGTCAACCAATTGATCTTGCCTATATTTATCAGATAGCTGAGGCAATCAATACGCTATCAGCACAGATTACGCCATCTACCAACAGGTATGTAACCATTGAGACCCCACTTGATGGAAAGCAGAGCGTTTTATCTAGTGGAGTCAAGATGAATGCTGCATATGTTGAGGTATACAATAATGCCACAGTTCTTGCAGGTCAAGAGCAGCCATTTTCATACAGTTATCCAGCAGAGTATAAGTTTGCACCAGTAGCAACTGCAACACCTGTAAATATTGGTGGAACAACTGCTGGTAAAGATATATCAATTATCTTAAAAAATGTAACCACATCTAGAGTAGATGGGGTAGTAAAGTTTAATGCAAGTGGAGACTTGACAGTTGGCGTAAACCTAATTGTTATTGGTATTCCAAACTAAGGGTAGAAATGCCACAAAATCCAAAGCGAGGATATAGAACTCGTGAAGAATATAATGAGGCACCAGTAATTCCTGGTAGCAAAAAGGTTTGGTTTTTAAATGGAGATTTGGTGAGGGTACACCACCTAAATAGATCAAATGGCATTATGTCTGTTTACAACATTATCAAGGATAGAATAGAAAGTTGTTTAGTTTCTGATTTTAAAAGAAATCGTGAAAGAGCCTATACAGTTGGGGAGACTGCAGATCTTGTAAATAGGCATAAAAAGTATATGCCACAGCTTATGAAACGTGGAGTAATACCTTTTCCAACTGGATCTCAAAAGGGTGGAAAAACAGGGTGGCAGGTAAGAAGTTACTACTCTGAGTCGCAAGTTAAAGATATCCGTGATATACTTGCTTCCTATTCCATGGGCAGGCCAAGGAATGATAAATTAATTACAAATAATATTACCCCTTCTCCACAAGAGTTGACAAGGAGAATGGGCGATGGTATACTAACATATACAAGAACAGAAGATGGACGATTCATTCCAGTTTGGTCTGAATCAATTTAGTAGAAAGATAGTGGGTATGGAAAACGAAAACACTAGAGTAAAGGTTGCACTTGGTTATACTCTTAACCTAGGCAACTTCCAGTCATTGCGTATTGATCTAGAGGTATCTGACAATAAGCGTGATGGAGAAAACACAAATGAAGCCTTTGAGCGTGTATATTCTTTTGTAGAAGACAAGCTTGCGGAAAAGGTTAAGGAAGCATCTCAGGAGATTGAGAGTAAGTAGTGGCAGAACGCAAAGACCGTATGGCTTTGCTCAGTCGCTATAGTAAGCTACATACATCAAAGTATGGGCAAAAGCCTCAGCTTAATTTAAACGTAGAGCAATGGTCAGCAGATGCTTTAATAGAGTCATATGGCATTCAGTACTGCTATGACCTATTGCAATACTATTTTGATGTCGCACAATCTCCAGCATGGAAGTATTTTGCCAACTATGCACATGAGATTGTAGATCGTAGAGATCAATATAAACAAGATTTAATTGAAAGAACAGAACGAAGACAGCTAGCGAAGAAGTGGTTAAGTGAGTAATACAGAGTCAAAGCTAATTTCAGCAGTACTTAAAGATAAACAAGTTCATGTTTTGCTACAAGCAAATGTGGACAATATTATGATTACGCACAATGATATCTGGCAGTTTATTAAAAGATATTATGAAACAAATACTTCAACACCACCAGTTGATCTAGTAATTGAGAAATTTCGTGACTTCGTTCCAGAAGAAAATATTGGTGCAACTAAGTACCATCTAGAAGAGCTACAGCATGAATATATGCATAATGCTCTAAAAGATGTTCTTAGAAATGCTGCTGCCGATATTCAGGCAGATAAAGCAGTAGAAGCTCTTGAAATGCTAATCTCAAAGACTGCAGAATTAAAGAAGAACTCTTCTGCAATCAGAGATATTGATGTAACTGATTTAGACTCTGCAGTTGCATATTATGAAAATGCACAGAAGATGGCTGCACTTGGCACACAAGGAATTAGGACTGGCTTGCCAGGATTTGATGACTATCTGCCAGCTGGAATTATGCCAGGACAGCTTGGTGTATTCCTAGCCTACCCTGGAATAGGAAAGTCTTGGTTAAGCCTTTATTTCGCCGTACAGGCCTGGAAACAGGGTAAATCTCCTATGATTGTAAGTCTTGAGATGAGTGAGACTGAGGTCCGTAATCGTGTGTTTACAATTATGGGTGAGGGCCTATGGTCTCATAGAAAGCTCTCTTCTGGTCAAATTGAAATTGATGACTTAAAGCGTTGGCACAGTAGCAAGCTTGCTGGAAAACCAGAGTTTCACATTATCTCAAATGATTCTGGTGGAGAAGTAACCCCATCAGTTTTACGTGGAAAGATTGATCAATATAAGCCAGACTTTGTTATTGTGGATTATCTACAGCTTATGAGTCCAAACCAAAGATCAGATAACGAGACTGTAAGAATGAAAAATCTATCTCGTGAACTAAAGCTTATGGCTATTTCTGAGGAAGTTCCCATTATTGCCATCTCTTCTGCAACACCAGATGATGTTACTAAGCTTGACACCGTTCCTACTCTTGGTCAGACTGCATGGTCACGCCAGATTGCATACGATGCTGACTGGGTTATGGCTCTTGGTCGTGGCCCAAACTCAGATATTATTGAGTGTGTGTTCCGTAAAAATCGTAATGGCTTTATGGGTGAGTTTTTAGTGCAGGTAGATTTTGACAAGGGCTGGTACAAATACAAGGATTTCCAAGATAGCTAGTATAATATATGCATGGAAACTCTCCATCATAAACCAATTAAGAGGTTTTTCCTGGAGGGGGACATCTATGATGATGCCTCTATCTACAGGTTAAAAACCGAATATATAAGGCTTCTGACCATTGAAATGAGAGTTTCTGGTTATGTGCCAAAACTAGATATTGACCCAGACTTTACAATAGAATATAATGAACATACACAAATATTTAAATTTAGTTTATCTTTATATGGAGTATACGTAGGAAAGAAAAAGAGCGAATGGATACTAGGAATAGACGGAACTCAGGTAATTCATATACACCAGAACAAATCAAGCGAGTTGTCACAGGGTCAGGTCTAACAATACAAAATGAAATAGATACAGATTATATTCTATTTTGCCCATTCCATCCTAACCACAGAACTCCAGCAGGAGAGGTTGACAAATTTAAAGGAACATTCTTTTGTTTCTCTTGTCACAAGGTTGCAGACTTAATTGAGTTAGTTATGCATACCACAGGAAGAACATATTTTGAGTCTGCTAGATTTATTAAATCCAAAGAACAGTCATCTAATATTGAAGATGAGATTAGCAAGACTTTGGTTGAAAAACCAGAATATGTTCAGTTTGATGAAATTTTAATGAAGAGGCTTGCAGCCCAAGCTTTAGAGTCTCCAAGAGCAGTTAGGTATTTTGCTGGAAGACAGATAACCCAAGACTCTATGAAGAAGTTTGGCCTTGGATTTTCTGAAAAACAAGATATGGTAACTGTGCCAGTCCATTCCCCAAGCGGAATGCCTGTAGGGTTTGTTGGTAGATCTATTGAGGGCAAAGAATTTAAAAATACGCCAGGGCTGCCAAAAGCAAAAGTTTTATTTAACTTACATAGAATTAAGGCAGCAGATACAGTTTACGTAGTAGAATCATCATTTGATGCCATTAGGCTAGACCAGTGTGGCTTTGCAGCAGTAGCTACCCTGGGAGCCAATGTATCAAATTTCCAAATAGACTTGCTTCAAAAGTATTTTAATAATATAATTGTTATCGCTGATAACGATGAAGCTGGCGGTAACATGAAGACCAGGATCCAAGAAAAGCTTGGTGCTCGTGTTGCTGTTATACAACTGAATAAAGAATACAAAGATATAGGCGACATGTCTGACGAAGATATTAAGAAACTACAAATATCATTTGACAAGTCAATAGCCAACATGCTAAACTAATAAAAAACATAGGAGAAAAACAATATGAGCATTATTCGTGGTCTTAAGGACATCAATGCTTTGCTTGATAAGCCAAAGTACGATGAAAATAGAGCCAAGGTTCGCTGGCTAAAGCTAGCTGATGGTCAGTCTGTAAAGATTAGATTTATCGAAGAGCTAGATGAGGACAGTGCAAACTACTCTAAGGATCGTGGCCTAGCACTAGTTGTTAAGGAACACTCTAACCCAAAGGATTACAAGCGTAAGGCTTTGGATACCATGGACACTGAGGGTCGTGACTGGGCAGAAGAGATGTATCGTAAGGACCCAAAGGGTAACGCTGGCTGGAAAGGCAAGCTACGCTTTTACTGCAACGTCTTGGTTGACGATGGCATTGAAGCACCGTATGTTGCAATCTGGTCAATGGGTGTAAGTAAGCAGTCTGTGTTCAACACAATCCGTGAGTATGCACTAGACACTGGTAGCGTTTCAAATCTACAGTGGAAGCTAAAGCGTAATGGCCAGGGCACTGAGACTAACTACACTCTAATCCCAGTATCACCAGATACTGAGCCATTTAACTGGAGCGGAATTGCTCCATTCCCATTGGAATCTGCACTTAACAAGGTTCCATATGCAGAGCAAGAGGCATTCTATCTTGGCTTTGACACCCCTTCAGTCACTTCTTCAAACATTGACTGGTAGGGTGTAAGTTGAGCTATAACGGTCTTCACGTTCACACACATTATTCTCTTTTTGATGGCATTGCCACACCTGAAGAATACCTATCTCGTGCAAACGAACTAGGCATGTCAGCCTTGGCAATTACCGATCATGGATCACTATCAGGACATAGAGAGTTTTATCGCATAGCTAAAGATAAGGGTATCAAGCCAATTTTAGGCATCGAAGGTTATATTACCAACGATAGGTTTGATCAACGTGCAAATGATGTGCGAGATGGCTTGCTAGACTTAGTGTATAACCACATTATTGTTTTGGCAAAAAATCGTGTTGGACTAGAAAACCTAAATAAGCTCAACGAAATTGCGTGGACTGAGGGATACTTCAAGAAGCCACGCTTTGACTATGAGGTACTAGAGAAGTACTCAGAGGGACTAATTGTCCTTTCTGGGTGCCTCTCTGGTGCCCTAGCTAAAGCTATTGAGGCTGAAGAGCTTGCTGAAGCAAAAAGAATTATTGAATGGCATAAGCGTGTTTTTGGCGATGACTACTACATTGAGGTCATGCCACACAACCCTGCAGAGGTTAATAAACAGCTTATTGAGCTTGCTGATCAGTATAAAGTAAAGGCAATTGTTACTCCAGACTGTCACCATGCACATACAGGCCAAAAAGAAATACAAGAGCTTAAGCTAATTCTTAATAGCTATTCAAATAAGGTTCAAAAAGATGCCACTTATGAAAAGTCACTAAAGCATGACAACCTTATGGATAGACTTAACTATCTTTATGGTGAAAGAGAAATTACCTTTACAAAGTTTGATATTCACCTACTTTCAGATCAAGAAATGCATGAAGCAATGAAAGCTCAGGGCATTGACCGTGAAGACATTTATGAACACACAACTGAGGTAGCGAATAAGGTAGAGGATTATGAGATTCAAGACCACCTAGACCTTTTGCCAGTTCAATATCAAAATCCAGATAATGAGCTAAAGGAGTTAGCTCTAGCAGGACTAAAAGACCGTGGAATTAATTCTCAAGAATATTTAGATAGGTTAGACGAAGAGCTTGTAGTTATTAAGCAAAAGAATTTTGCTCCATACTTTCTTGTTGTTAGGTCCATGATTTCTTGGGCAAAGAAGCAGGGAATCATGGTTGGGCCTGGTCGTGGATCATCTGCAGGATCACTGCTTTGCTATGCACTAGGAATTACAGACATTGATCCAATCAAGCATGGACTATTGTTTTTCCGCTTTATTAATCCAGAACGTAATGACTTTCCAGATATTGATACAGACATTCAGGATTCAAGACGAGATGAGGTAAAAGACTACCTAGTTCGTCAATATAAGCACGTAGCATCTATTGCTACATTTTTGCAGTTTAAAGATAAGGGTGTAGTTCGTGATATAGCACGTGTACTACACATTCCATTGACAGATGTTAATAAGGTAATGAAGGTGGTGGACACTTGGGATGACTACTGTACGTCAAAACAAGCAGCATGGTTTAGAGAAAAGTATCCAGAGATTGAAGAATATGGTGAACAACTTCGTGGGCGTATTAGGGGAACTGGTATTCACGCTGCTGGTGTTGTTACTTCTAAGTATCCAATATTTAAGTATGCTCCGATGGAAACTCGCACGGCACCAGGTACGAAAGAAAGAATCCCAGTAGTAGGCGTAGACATGGAAGAGGCAGAGCGTATTGGTCTAATTAAGATTGATGCTCTAGGCCTAAAGACATTATCAGTTTTAAGAGACACTCTTGATATCATTAAAGAGCGTCACTATAAAGAAATTGACCTTTTGTCAATAAACATGGAAGATCCAAAAGTTTATGAGATGCTATCTTCTGGATATACTAAGGGCGTATTCCAATGTGAAGCTACGCCATATACTAATCTACTAGTTAAAATGGGTGTCAAGAACTTTGCAGAGCTTGCAGCTTCTAACGCACTCGTGCGTCCAGGTGCTGCAAACACCATTGGTAAAGACTACATTGCTCGTAAGCATGGTAAGCAAAACATTTCTTATCATCACCAAGTTATGAAAGCTTTTACTGCTGAAACTTATGGCTGTATCTTGTATCAGGAACAGGTTATGCAGGCCTGTACAGAACTTGGTGGCATGACAATGGCTGAGGCTGATAAGGTTAGGAAAATCATTGGAAAAAAGAAAGATGCAAAAGAGTTTGACCAGTTTAGGGATAGGTTCGTTGAAGGTGCTTCAAGGTTTATCGCTCCTAATATCGCACGTGATTTATGGTCTGATTTTGAGGCCCATGCTGGGTATTCGTTCAATAAGTCTCACGCTGTGGCGTATTCTACGCTCTCATATTGGACGGCATGGCTAAAAACATACTACCCAATTGAATTCATGTACTCCATTCTTAAGAATGAAAAAGATAAGGATGCTCGTACAGAATATCTAATTGAGGCTAAGCGTATGGGAATTTCAATTAAGCTGCCACACATTAATGAGTCAGACATTGACTTTAAAATTGAGGGCAAGGGAATTCGATTTGGGCTTACAGGAATCAAATACATTTCTGATAACATTGCTCAAAAGTATATTTCTGCTAGACCATTTAGCTCTTATAAGCAGCTAGAAGAGTTTACATTTGGCAAGGGTAATGGAGTAAATAGTCGTGCACTTCAAGCATTACGTGTAACAGGTGCTGCAACTTTTCCAGACAACCCTAGAAATGATGATGAAATTAGAGAAAATCTTTATGAATATCTAAATTTGCCAGAATTTAACGTTACAATTCCTCAGCACTATTATGCATTTATTAATGATGTAGAAGAGTTTGAGGAAAAAGGTTCCTTTATTCTAATGGGAATGGTTAAGGGAATTAAGCGTGGTAAGGGCTGGAGTCGTGTAGAAATTCTAGACAAGACTGGTAGTGTTGGCATCTTTGATGATGAGCAGACAGCAATTGAACCAGGCAAGACTTACTTATTGCTAGCAAGCGATAACAGAATACTATCAGCAGTATCTATTGACGATATTGGTAAGGTTGAGTCTGCAATCACAAAATACTTAAACTACAAGCAGCTACCATATAAGGAAGACGAAATGTTTGTTATGTCTTTCAAGCCAAGAGTTACTAAGGCAGGCAAGAAAATGGCATACCTAACATTGGCAGATATTTCTAGAGAGTTGCACTCAGTTACAGTTTTCCCAACTCAGTTTGCTAAGGCATACATGAAGATTCAAGAGGGAAATGCATACAAATTTTCTTTTGCAAAAACAAAGGATGGAACTGTTATTTTGGAGGATATAGTTGACAACAGTTGAAGAAGCACTAGCATTGCTAGATCCCAAGATTAGAAAGCGTCTTGGTACAGGAATTAATATTAAAACAGAAATGCAGGCTACTCCTAGTCCTGGATTAAATCGTGCACTCAATGGTGGCTTGCCATATGGAAGACAGGTTTTAATTTGGGGAAGTAAGTCAAGTGCAAAGTCTTCGCTATGTTTACAGACAATTGGTCTTGCCCAAAAAGAAGGCAAGCTTTGTGCATGGATTGATGCTGAGATGTCATATGATGAAGCTTGGGCACAAAAGTTGGGGGTAGATACCAGTCAGCTAATTTATTCACAAGCAAGAACTATTAATGAGATGGTAGATGTTGCTGTAGCACTTATGCATGCAGGAGTAGATCTAATTGTAATTGATTCTATCACCTCACTGCTGCCAGCTATTTATTTTGAAAAAGATTCTGATGAACTTAAGGCTTTAGAAAATACAAAGCAGATTGGTGCAGAATCTCGTGACTTTAGCAATGCCTGGAAGATGATTAACTATGCAAATAATAAAGAAAAGCCAACTCTAATTATTGCTATTTCTCAATCAAGAAATAATATTAATGCCATGTATACTAGCCAGCAACCAACTGGTGGACAGTCTACAAAGTTTTATTCATCTACAGTAATTAAGCTATTTTCTTCTGAGTCTGAGAATCAGGCTATCAAAGGAAAGTTACAAATAGGAGATAAATTAATTGAAGAAAAAATTGGAAGAAAGGTCAGATGGGAACTCCAGTTCTCTAAGACATCGCCTGCTTTCCAAAGTGGAGAGTATGATTTTTACTTCCGTGGCGATAATCTTGGGATTGATTCTATTGCTGATCTTGTTGATACCGCTGAGCTATCTGGCCTTATTGACAGGACTGGTGCTTGGTATAAATTGGCTAATGGAGAAAAGATCCAGGGCAGGGATGCGTTTATCGAATACGTCAAGCAAAATGCAGAATACCAAAGTGAGCTAAGGTCACAACTAAATGGCCAATAAGTATGAAATTTACTATGGGCAGTTTCCTTGTCATACATGTGGGGAAGTTGTTGCAAGTATGAGGTTTTATAAAGAAATAAAGTTAACCACATGGATGTGCAGCAAAAAGCATATGAGTGAAGTAAGCTTGGAAATTACTAAAAAAACAAAGAAAGATTATGAGCGAAAAGACTGAAAGTAAAAAGCTAGGTGCCAAACAGCATAAAAACTCTGGTCGTAATACTAAAAAGGGTGATGCTACTTGGGAAAACTTTACGGTAGACTTTAAGGAATACCCAAAGGGATTTACTGTTAATCAAGATAACTGGGCTAAAGCAGTAACTGATGCTATTCGTAACGGTAATGATCCAGCAATCGTTGTGGTTCTTGGAGAGGGCAATCGTAAAACAAGATTGGCAATCATAGAGCTTTCACTACTTGAGCAATTGATAGGCGATGGTGTATAATATTATGATGGACAAAGAAGTAAAAACAGATAAAACAACGCTAGACATGGTAAATGGTTTGTCAGATATTGCAGACTTTATGCAAGATGAAGAACTAACTTCTGCATTAACAACCATTGCTAAACTAATTATTAAGCCAGACATTCCTATGCAGGTTGCTACACTAGAAATCGTTAGGTTGCAAGCAATTGCTGCCAAGATGGCATTTAGGGCAACATGGATGGTCAATGTCGAAAAAGGAAACAGAGAGAAGAAAAACATTTACTTTACTGCACATGAAGCTATTACTGACCTAGTTTCTGCACTAAAGTATATTGTTAAGTAATTATTATGGCAAAAAATTTATTGCAACAGGTTATGCTCAAGGTAGAAAGCAAGGTACAAGATTCATTCCTTGATCCACAAGAGCTTATAGAAAAAATCAACTATGGATATATCGCAAAGCGTGAACCAAAGTTTGCACAGAAAAAGACATTTGCACCTAGCACAATTGCATATTCGCATGGAGAGTGTCCAAGATATTGGTATCTAGCATTTGAGGGTGGTGTATTTGAAGATAACACTGACCCATATGGTGGTGCAAACATGACTGCTGGTACAAAGTCGCATGAACGAATTCAGCAGGCTATGGCAGATGCAGGAATTCTTAAAGATGCTGAGTTTAAGGTTACCTGGAATGATCCACCAATTTTTGGATTTGGTGATGTCATTCTAGACTGGGCTGGAGAAGATCTATTGGGAGAGATCAAGACCATGCCAAACGAAGGATTTGAGTATAGAAAAGCTAGTGGAAAACCAAAGCTTGGCCACCTAGTCCAGCTTCTTATCTATATGAGAATCCTAAACAAGACAAAAGCTGTCTTGATTTATGAAAACAAAAATAATCATGACCTGCTGGTTATTCCAGTAGAAATCAATGATTACTATGTTAAGTGGGTAAACCAGACATTTGAATGGATGAGAACGGTACGTAAGGCTTGGGAACAAAAGACTCTGCCTGAAAAGAACTATCGCTCTAATTCTAAAATCTGCAAGACATGTCCTTTGTCAAAGGTATGTGCAGAGGCTGGTAAGGGAGAGATTAAGATTAAGTCCCTGGAGCCGCTTGATGAAGCAATGTCAATGGTGTAATGACCAATTCACAACTAAGATATCTTATCAAATATATTGTTCTGCACAATGTAGAGACGAAGCAGCTAGAGAAAAGATAGCTGAAAGATATGAGATTTCTAGAAGGCAAAAACGTGCTGGAAAAATTAGAAACTGCAAGGCTTGTGGCAACAGGCTTTCAATTTATAATGACGAAACTCTGTGCGATCAATGCCTAATTAATCCTCATGATGTCACTAAAGCATTGAAAGAAATCAAAGGAATTGCAAATGGTAAACCTTTCGAAGATGAGCTTTAAGCCAGAAAAGGTTTGTGCTATAGATGCAAGCACAAATAGCTTAGCATTTGCTATTTTTCATGGTGATAAGCTATATAAGTTTGGCAAAATAAAGTTTGAGGGTATAAATACATACTCAAAGGTTAGAGATTCTGCAAGAAAATGTGTTTCGTTTTTTGCACAAATGAAGAACGATATTGATGCTATTGTTATTGAACATACCGTTTATTTAAACAGCCCTAAAACCCAGGCAGACCTGGCCCTAGTTCAGGGAGCTTTGCTTGGTGCAGCAGCACAAAATAACATAAAGCTTGCTGGCTCAATTAATCCAATTACATGGCAAACCTATTTAGGAAATGGTAAATTAACCAAAGAAGAAAAGATTAAGATACGAAAAGAGTTTCCAGGAAAGTCTGATTCTTGGTACAAAAACTATGAAAGAGAATTTAGGAAAAATAGAACTATTAATGTTACAAATATAGCCTATGATATTTCCAATGAAGATAATGATGTCGCAGATGCCATTGGTATTGGACACTATTCTATTAATAACTGGGAAAGGATTGACAAGTAGTATGCCTTCTGCTAAACTATATACAAACGAAATGTGGCTGAAAAAGCGGTATCACATGGATAAAAAGACTCCAGAAGAAATTGCAAAAGAGTGTGGCGTTAGCGTAGAGACAATATATGTGTACCTTGCAAAGTTTGGATTAAGGAAATCAAGAAGATGAAAACAAAAACACAGCAGGATATTGAAAGAGTAGCAAAAGATGTTTCAGATCTATTGATTGCTAAAAATAAGTCTTATGGAGATTCTGCCCTAAATCCATCTCGTATATTTTCTAAGTCAGATACTGTGGAACAGTTGCTTGTTAGAATTGATGATAAGCTTTCAAGAATTCAGAATGGTCATGACTGGCCAGGCGATAACGATATTGATGATTTAATTGGATATTTAATTTTGCTAAAAATTGCAAAGGAGCGTAATGGGTAGGAAAAAGGATTCTGAAGTAAAGCCATCTTATTTTGAAACTGTGCCACACATGGTAGTAGACGGTTTTGATATTAATGCTGGTGATATTATTAAAATTCAGGGTCAGTATGGTAGCAAGTTTAAGTTTATTGGTGTTACTAAAAACAATTTAACTGGATCTCAGTGGGTAGATTGTTTTGAAATTATAAATGGAATATCTTCTGTTTTTAGATCTTTTAAGCAAGAAAAGGTAAAGAGAATTCCAAATAGAAGAAAGAGGGCCAAGCGTGTCGTTTGAAGACCTAACTGTTGAGCACCTTGATCAGGTTAACAAGGTTGTAGAAAAGTATTTGGCTGGAACTCCAGAAACTCAAATATCTAAAGAGCTTGCATTGCCAAGACAAAAGGTTGTTGCTTACATTAATGAGTGGAGGCAGATGGCTTCAGATAATGCAGCTATTCGTGCTCGTGCTAAAGAAGCACTGGTTGGTGCTGACACACACTATAGCAAGCTAATATCAAAAGCCTATGAGGTAATTGATGAAGCTACAACTACTGCTAATCTTAATGCTAAAACTGCAGGTATTAAGCTAGTCATGGACCTAGAGCGTACTAGAATTGACATGCTACAAAAAGCAGGACTGTTAGAAAACAAAGAACTTGCAGAAGAGATGATGCAAATTGAAGAACGCCAAGAGATCCTGATTGGCATTCTTAAAGACATTGCTGCAGAGCACCCAGAAATTCGTGACAAGATTATGAAAAGACTTTCTCTTGCAACAAAGCAAGGTGAAACAGTTACGATTGTGAGCCAATAGTGTTCGATGATTTTTTAGATGCATTACAGGATAGTCCATTTGAAGAGAACCCTGTAGACGCTAGGACATTCGTTGAAGGATTAGATTATCTAGGGCAGCCACCATTGTCAGATATACAGTATGACATTGTAGAGGCCATGAGTCAGATTTATAAAAAAGAAGACCTTGTTGCTTTAATGGGCACTGAGGCTGGAACAAGATACTATAACAAGTATACTAAGAATGAAGTAATTCTTCAGCTTGGAAAAGGAAGTGGTAAAGATTTTACGTCTACGGTTGCGTGTGCTTATATTGTTTATAAACTATTATGCCTTAAAGATCCAGCAAGGTATTTTGGTAAGCCTAGTGGCGATGCCATTGACATCATTAACGTTGCGATTAACGCACAACAGGCCAAAAACGTCTTTTTTAAAGGGTTTAAAACAAAAATTGAAAAGTCCCCTTGGTTTGCAGGAAAGTTTTATGCTAAAGCTGAGTCAATTGAGTTTGATAAGTCTATTACCGTCTATTCAGGACATTCAGAAAGGGAGTCGCATGAGGGCCTTAACCTCATCCTTGCTGTACTTGATGAAATCTCTGGATTTGCTACAGAAATTGGAACAGGAAACGATCAGGGTAAAACTGCAGATAATATCTACAAAGCTTTCAGGGCCTCAGTAGACTCTCGTTTCCCAGATCTTGGCAAGGTAGCACTACTATCATTCCCACGCTTTCCAGGAGACTTTATTTCAAAACGGTATGATGATGTTATTGCAGAAAAAGATATTATTACCAAAACTCATACATTTATAATGAATCCAGATTTACCAGAAACACAAGAAGGCAATACGCTTGAAATCTCCTGGGAAGAAGATAATATTGTTAGTTATAAATATCCAGGAGTATTTGCTCTTAAAAGACCAACCTGGGAAGTAAATCCAACTAGAAAAATTGATGACTTCAAGCTTGCATTCTTTACTGATATGGGTGATGCTATGCAGCGTTTTGCATGTGTGCCAACCTTTGCATCTGACGCATTCTTTAAACAAAGAGATAAAGTTCAGCAGGCAATGAGCATTAGGAATCCACTTGATCACTTTAGAAGATTTGATGAGGGATTTACGCCTGACCCAGATAAGGTTTATTATGTACATGCTGACCTTGCACAAAAACATGACAAGTGTGCCGTAGCAATTGCTCACGTAGAAAAATGGGTAAACATACAAGTAATTAAAGACTATGAACAAATATCTCCTGTAGTTGTTGTAGATGCAGTTGCTTGGTGGGAACCACGTGCAGAAGGTCCTGTAAATTTGTCAGAAGTAAAGCAATGGATACAAAATCTTAGAAGAATTGGTTTTAACATTGGTATGGTATCTTTTGACCGTTGGCAATCATTTGATATTCAGAATGAGCTAAAAGCTGTTGGTATGAGAACTGAGACGGTATCTGTTGCAAAAAAGCATTATGAAGATATGGCAATGCTAGTATATGAAGACAGATTAGCCATGCCAGCAATTGATTTGTTGTTTGAAGAATTAACAGAGCTAAAGATTATGAAGGGAAATAGAGTAGACCACCCACGTAAAAAGTCTAAGGACTTAGCTGATGCTGTATGTGGTGCTATCTATGGTGCAATTTCTCACACTCCAAGAAACATTAATGAAGAGGTTGAGATTCATACTTTCAGAGATAGGCCAAAATCTCAGGTTGCAGATTACGATAAAAACGTGATACAATATAGGTCCCAACCTTCAAAAAAAGAGGTTGAAGAATATCTAAATCAGTTTAATTTATTATAGGAGTGAGAGAATTGTCTTTACCAATTTCTCTCGTCTATTTTTCAAATTATTCTGAAAACACAAAACGATTTGTAGAAAAGGTAACAAATGCAGGAATTCGTATTCCAATTCGTTCTAGCGATGCTAGGGACTTCTCTGTGGATGCTGAGTATGTACTCGTTGTACCAACTTATGGTGGCGGTAATGAATCGCCTGCTATCCCCAAATCAGTAAAAATATTCTTAAACAATCCACATAATAGAGGATTGCTTCGTGGTGTCATTGGAACTGGCAACACAAACTTTGGCGAACACTACTGTAAGGCAGCAGACATGATCTCTGCTAAAACTGGTGTACCAGTGATCGCCAGGGTAGAGTTATTAGGTACCCCAGAAGACGTAGAATTAGTTAAACAAAGGTTGGAGATATTATATGGATACTAAGCTAAGTTATCATGAGCTAAACGCTATGCTCAATATTTATGATGACAATGGACAGATTCAGTTTGGAAAAGATAAGGAGGCAGCTAAGGCATACTTCCTTGACCACGTAAACCAGAACACCGTCTTCTTCCACAGCTTAGAAGAAAAGCTAGGGTATCTTGTAGATAATGATTATTATGAAAAAGATGTTTTAGATCAGTACAGCTTTGAGTTTATCAAAGAGCTATTTAAGCATGCCTATTCTTATAAATTCCGCTTTCCAACTTTTGTAGGAGCATATAAGTTTTATACTCAGTATGCCTTAAAAACATTTGATGGTGATCGCTATCTTGAGAGATTTGAAGATCGTGTCGTAATGAATGCCCTTATGCTTGCTCGTGGCAATGAGGATCTGGCAAAGGGAATTGTTGATGAAATTATTTCAAATAGATTCCAACCAGCAACTCCAACCTTTTTGAATGCTGGAAAGAAGCAGCGTGGAGAATTTGTTTCCTGCTTTCTTCTACGTGTCGAAGACAACATGGAGTCAATCGCTCGTGCAGTAACTTCATCATTACAGCTATCAAAGCGTGGTGGTGGTGTTGGTTTAAACTTAACTAATATTCGTGAGCTAGGTGCACCAATTAAGAAGATTGAAAACCAGTCTTCAGGAATTATTCCTGTGATGAAAATGCTAGAGGATGCATTCTCCTATGCTAACCAGCTGGGTGCTCGTCAAGGTGCAGGTGCCGTTTACCTAAACGCTCACCACCCAGACATCATGCGTTTCCTAGACACCAAGCGTGAGAACGCTGACGAGAAGATTCGTATCAAGACCTTGTCAATTGGTGTAGTTATTCCAGATATTACCCTGGAACTTGCGAAAAACAATGATGATATGTACCTATTCTCTCCATATGACATTGAAAGAGTTTATGGTAAGCCAATGTCAGATATTTCTGTCACAGAATTATATGGCGAAATGGTGGATGACCCACGTATTCGCAAGTCCAAGATTAAGGCACGTGACCTATTCCAAAGAATTGCAGAGCTGCAGTTTGAGTCTGGTTATCCATATGTTGTTTATGAAGATAATGTAAATAAGGCAAATCCAATTGACGGCAGAATTAATATGTCGAACCTCTGCTCTGAAATCCTGCAGGTGAACACTCCAACCACCTACAATAACGACATGTCATATAAGGAAATTGGTAAGGATATTTCGTGTAATCTAGGATCATTAAACATTGCTAAGGCTATGGAATCTCCAGACTTTGGTAAGACTATTGAGATTGCAATAAGATCGCTTACGTCTGTTTCTGAGCAATCGTATATTGACTCTGTAATGTCAGTTGCTGAGGGTAACCGTAAGTCTCGTGCCATTGGTCTTGGCCAAATGAACCTACATGGATATTTTGGAAAAGAGCAAATGCACTATGGAGATGAAGAGTCAATTGACTTTACTAACATTTATTTCTACACAGTGTTATACTACGCACTTAAAGCAAGTAATAAGATTGCAATTGAAACCCAGTCGCCATTTGATGGCTTTGAAAAGTCTAAGTATGCTTCTGGTGAGTTTTTTGTAAAGTATATTGCTCAAGAATGGAAGCCAAAGACAGAAAAGGTTGCAAGGCTTTTTGCTGATGCAAACATTGCAATTCCTACTCAAGAAGACTGGAAATCTTTGGCAAGTTCTGTTATGGCTCATGGTATCTACAACCAGAACCTACAGGCTGTTCCTCCAACTGGTTCGATCAGCTACATCAACAACTCCACCTCTTCTATCCACCCAATCGCATCTCAAATCGAGATTCGTAAAGAAGGAAAGATGGGTCGTGTTTATTATCCAGCACCATATCTAACTAACGATAATCGTGAATACTTCCAGGACGCATATGAGATTGGTCCAGAAAAAATCATTGATATCTATGCAGCAGCACAAGAGCACGTTGACCAGGGTCTTTCACTGACCCTGTTCTTCAAGGATACTGCTACAACTCGTGACGTAAACAAGGCCCAGATTTACGCATGGAAAAAGGGCATCAAGACCATTTACTACATTCGCATTCGCCAGCAGGCTTTGCAGGGTACAGAGATGGAAAACTGTGTAAGCTGTATGCTATAGGAGATATAATTGATAATTCCAGGAAATGGTCAGCTATCTGCAACCTTTATTAATATGCAAAAGGATCTTAAGCCAGACTATGCTATTGAAATTGGTGCAAATGCAGCAGAATTCTCTGTAGAAATGAAAAACAGGTTTGATATAGAGTCTATTGCATTTGAAGCAAACCCAGATATTTTTAACAAATATGTTGACAAAATTAGAGAATCTGGTGTAACATATCTGAATTATGCAATATCTGATAGCAATGAACCAATTGCTTTCAATATTCATCATAATAGTTTTGCTGGTGATAATAGTATTAAAAAGAGGGTACACGCTTCAATAGTTAAATCATATACTGTCATGGCATATACCCTTGACAAGTATTTTGAAAAAGCATCATTTGAAAAGGCATGTTTGTGGATAGATGTTGAGGGTGCAAACAAAGAAGTTTTATCTGGTGGTATAGAAACACTAAAAAGATGTAAGTCAATATTTATAGAGACTGAAGATATTAGTTTTTGGGAAGACCAGTGGTTAACCAAAGATGTTCAGACATTTTTAGAAAACCAAGGATTTGAAAAGGTAGCTCAAGAAAATGTCTACTCCATGCAGAAAAATATTATTTTTATAAGGAAGGGATAAATAATATGATTACTAGACCAATTAACTGGAATAAGGTTGAGGACCCAATTGACTTGGATGTTTGGAACAGGCTTACAGCAAATTTCTGGCTGCCTGAGAAGGTACCACTATCCAATGATATTCAGTCTTGGTCAACTTTGCGTGATCACGAAAAACTTCTTACAATGCGTGTATTCACTGGTCTAACTATGTTGGACACCATCCAGGGCACGGTTGGTGCAATGAGCTTGCTTCCTGATGCTATAACCCAGCACGAAGAAGCAGTCATCACAAACATTGCGTTTATGGAATCAGTCCACGCTAAATCATATTCTAGTGTTTTTTCTACACTAACTTCTACACAAGAAATTGAAGATGCTTTCCGCTGGTCAGAGGACAACCCATACCTTCAGAAAAAGGCAGAGATTGTTTTAAGTTATTATAGAGGCGATGACCCACTGAAGAGAAAGGTTGCCTCCACGCTTTTGGAGTCCTTCCTGTTCTACTCTGGCTTTTATCTACCTATGTACTGGTCATCAAGAGCCAAGCTTACCAACACCGCTGACCTAATTCGCCTAATCATCCGTGACGAAGCTGTTCATGGCTATTACATTGGATATAAGTTCCAGCAGGCATATAATAAGCTAGACTGGAATGAGCAAAATGATATTAGAAACTATGCATATAGTCTTTTAATGGAGCTTTATGATAATGAAGTCAAGTATACAAGAGATCTTTATGATGAAATTGGCTTGACTGAAGATGTTAAAAAGTTTTTGCACTATAATGCAAATAAGGCACTGATGAACTTGGGCTTTGACCCATTGTTCCCTAAAGAAGTTTGCGATGTCAGCCCTGCAATTCTGGCTGCACTATCGCCAAACGCTGACGAAAACCATGACTTCTTCTCTGGTTCTGGCTCGTCTTACGTAATTGGTAAGCATGAGTCCACCACTGACGATGACTGGGACTTCTAATAGACAGGAAAAGCAATGAAAGAAATAAAGCATCTACATCTTATGGTAAGAGCTGAAATACAAAAACCAATTAAAACTGAAGATGATGCAAAGCAATGGCTAACAAATCTGGTTAATTTAATTGATATGAAAATTGCAGCTGGTCCAATTTCTAAGTATGTTGATATGCCAGGAAATGAAGGGGTAACTGGGGCAATCTCTGTAGAAACATCTCATATAGCATTTCATATTTGGGAAAAGTTAGATCCAAAGATACTTCAGTTTGATTTGTATACATGTGGAGAACTAGATCATTTGATGGTTTTAGAACATTTGTCTGACACATTTGAAATTACAAATATGGAATGGCAGTATCTTGACAGAGCAAATGGATTTACGCTCATTGATAAGTCATAAACATTAGGCGTAATCACGGGGCACGAGACTAATCGTGCCCCTTATTTTTTTAATTATCCAGTATAATAGTACAAGTAAGCATTCCAGCTACCCCAAAACAGGAGTGATACGATTAAAAGTAGGATTAAAAGAGTTTTTGTAGCTCTTGTATTATCATTTTTACCAGTCTTTTTGGCTGCTGACTTGGCACACGCAGAAGAAAGTTCTAGCCAGGTATCAGTAACAATTAGCTTAGAAGAACAGGTAACTCAGGCAGAAATTGTTTTAGCTAATTCTAATTCTGAAATTCAGGTAATTACACAAGACCTAGCCAGCACTAGTGCTATGGTACAAGATTTAGTAGATGGTGGATCATCCAACATAGCTTCTATATCAGAAGTAATAGCATTGGCAACAGCAGCTGTTTCAGAAGCATCCTTGGCTCTAAGCAGTGCTTCTGATGCATTGTGGGATGTAAAGGAAAAGCAAGACTCATATGAGCTTGCCGTTGCAGCGTCTGAACTAGCTAATGCAAATCTTACTACAGCACAAAATAATTATAATCAAGCAGTCATAAACCTATCTTCAATAAGTGCTGCAGTAACGGCTCAACAACAAATTCTTCAGCAAGAACAATCAGAGTTAAATGCCTTACAAAATCAGCCATCAAATAGTTATGAGGCCTCTAGTCCAGGATGGTCTGGCTCTGCAGAAGCAAGCACAGGATCTAGCACAAGCACCATTCTTCCACCAATGTGGGATGCCTCTACAAAAATAGATGTCCCATTTGACATTAAAATGGGAAACACTTTATATGAAGGTCAGGGCAGTGCTAGTCAAATTTATGTAACATCTAAAGCGTTTATATCTTTTGGTCAACCAGATTATACTTTTTGGGATTGGCCACAAACAACTGGTATTTATGTTTACCAATCAGACTGGATGACTGCTGGACCAGGGGCATATACTAAAATAACTACAACTGAAAACACCTTAACAGTTGAATGGTCATTACATAGATTTGGGGACAGTAATGGTCCACTAACTAATGTTATTTGGAACATGATCGTAGACCCAGCTACTGGTGAATGGACTGGATATTCTGAAATATCTGGAAATACATCAAATCTATACGGTGGTCCTAGAGTTGGTGTTCGTTATTCAAATGGTGGACCAATACAAACAATGTCTCCTAAAGTTTTAGATTCTGTATCAGCAGAATTAATTGCTCAACAACAGCAGGTAGTAAATTCCGAATCTGCAACCTTAGTTAACTTACAAACTCAACAATCTTTACAAACAACAGTTGTTAGTCAAAATGGTCAAGAACTAGCATTGGCAACATCTGTTTCTTCTCAGTCTAGTGCTACAGAATTACAGGCACTTAATGAATTTACACAAGCATTACAAAACACACAAAATATTATTAGCAATTTAGTTATTGTTGTAAGCAATGCAGAGACAAGCGTTCAAACAGCATATGTTGTTATTACAGAAGAGTTTAACAATTTGCCAACACCTACACCAGAACCAACTTCTCAGCCTACCGTAGAGCCTACTCCAGAACCCACAGTAGAACCTGAACCTACCGTAGAGCCTACACCACAGCCTGAGCCTACACCTGAGCCTACACCTGAGCCAACAGAGGAGCCAACACCTGAGCCAACCCCCAGCCCAGAGCCAACAGTAGAGCCTGAACCAGAACCAACACAGGAACCCACGCCAGAAGTTTCGCCAGAACCAGAACCTTCTCCTTCACCAGAACCTCCAATTGAACCAGAACCAGAACCAATTATACCAAAGGACGAAGTTGAGATAAAAGAAGAAATTTCTGCTGAAAATATCGAAAATCTTGTAGAAGAGCTTTCAGAAATTAAGGCCCAGCTGTTAACAGAAGAACAGCAAGAGTTAATTGTTGAAGCAGCAATGGAAGTGTTTGCTTCAGCAGAACAAGGATCTCCTGAATATGAAGCAGCGTTAGATGCACTGCTGGTCGTAGCTCAGGCAGATGACATCATTCTAGATGAGGCAATTGCTTCAATTCCACTTATTGGAAATGTAGCAGGTGCAGCAGTAGAGGTATTTAATGCACTTGGAAATGCTGGAGCAGACATGTCTCCACAGGTCCGTGAGCAATCAGAAAAAGTTGTTATTGCTGCAGTTATCGTTGGACAAGTAGCGATGACTGCAACAGCAGCAGCTACTAGTGCAGCAGCGTCTGCAGCAAGGAGGCCATAATGATTAAATTCATTAAAGCATTATTTAAAGACATTATCGATCAGGCCTGGACCCTGCTTGGTATGTTTGTAGCTTGGGTAGTTCTAGAAGGTTCCGCCAAAGATGTGGTAGGAATGCTTATATGGATTACTCTTGGCGTATGGGTTCTAACGTTCCCACTACGCTATGAAAAAGAAGATGAGTAGTCATCAGAAAGAGGAAAAGTATGGAAGAGCAAGAAATGGGCGTAACTGGTGGATGGCACACAGTTAAGAATGTCCTATGGCGTATTCTAGCTGTATTTGCAGCATCTGGGCTAAGCGTCCTTGGTGCAGGTGCAGTTGTAGGCATTGACCTACTATCAGCCGTATTTATGGCTGGTATTTTGGGGGTGGCAACAGTAGTGGAAAGATTAGCCAGGGCATTCCTGGATGACGGCAAGCTCACACTTGACGAGATAAACTCAGCATTTGCTAAAGTGGACAAAAACCAAGAATAAATACTAATTGACAGACCCCTTTGATTTGTGTATAATAAATATACAAGTTGAAGGGGTTTGTTATATGGCAGACATTGAGTTTGATGACTGGATTCAGATTGGCATTGATAAGGGCTGGATATCTGAGCCATTTTGTCATACCCATGATGGTGACCCATATATGACTGAAGAAGAAGAAAAAGAGTGGGAAGACGGTGGCGATCCATGTTGCCACGTAGTTAAGTTTATTTAAATAAATAGGATGGGTATGAGAAAAATTATTGCAGCTTTGTCTGCATCATTAGTTTTGGTTTTAGGTATTGCACCAGCACAAGCCAGCACTGATCCAACAATAGTAATCATTGATAGTGGATTTAATTTATCACAAATCTCAAATAATGTGGTCCAAGAGGTTTGTATTACTGCATTTAGTGGATGCAATAATGGTTTAAATTTTGAGATTGGCACAGGGTCTGCACAAACAAATATCGCTATTGCTCCACGATTTAGATCAGACTGGAACCATGGAACTACTATGGCACTATCTGCAATTGCTGTAAACCCAAACATCAAGCTTATTGTCATTAGAAATGCAAGGGTATATTCTAGTGGTAACGTGCTGTTTGGAAATCAGACAAGTCTGGAATCAGCTCTTCAATGGGTATTAGATAATAAGCAACAATATAATATTGCTGGGGTGCTGATGGCTCGTGGATCTAATAGTCATTCTATGGCCAATACTGCATCAAGAGGCTTTATGATTCAGGCACAGATTTACTCTACTCAGCTAGAAAAGATGCAAAGCAATCCATCACTATTTAGGGCAAGCATTGTTAAATTTTCTAGACTTCTAAATGATGTAAGAACAAATTTGGCTGCCTTGCCAGACATTGCCTGTCCTGCAAGCACTCTTGTAGCAAGCCTTGTCTCTCAATTGCAGACTAATAATGTTGCTACAATCTTTGCAACAGGAAATGATTACAATAATAGATATGTAGATTCTCCAGCATGTCTTGACCAAGCAGTTTCAGTAACAGCTGCAAATGCTGATAGAAAAATTCTACAGCTTGCAAATGTCGCACCAAATACTGACTTTGCAGTTTTAGCACCAAATACATCTGTAGCAAGTGCAACACTTGCAGGAAAATGGTCGTTGCTGTATAATGGATCATACAACAGTACTTATGCATTGTTGTCATCAAATGGTACAAATAGTGGGTCTTGGAATACATTGTTTATTCCATAGTCTTCTAATTCCCCCTTAGCTCAATGGCAGAGCAGAGAGCTGTTAACTCTAAGGTTCGTGGTTCGAATCCACGAGGGGGAGCTAATGGTCACCCATACCACTCTCCAACATGAGATAAAATGGGAAACTGGCTTCGTAGCTCAGCTGGTTAGAGCACCACCCTGTCACGGTGGGGGTCGTGGGTTCAAGTCCCATCGGAGTCGCTCTTTGTATGTTATCTGAACATAAGTACAAAGATCGTGTAATTGAAATTGCATGTTCCAGCGGTATGGTTGAGGAGTTCAGCCAACAGATCATGCGTCTATGCGAGAACTTAGATTACACAGCCATCAGCTCTTGCGTGGATGGCACATGGTCCGTTGGAGTAGCGGTTATCTCGTCTGCCTTTCACGCAGAAGAACACCAGTTCGAATCTGGTACGGACTACGGATATATTTTGATTGGAGGCTATATGGATGAATTACAAAAGATTACAGTTAACTATCTTTTAACAAATACACATGAAAAAAAATTTCAAATTGTGCCTCTTAAAATTCATAGAGACTGGATGAACAAAACGCAAGAAAAATTTGCTTATAAATGTCTGCCACTAAATGTTGCCAATCAATATGGGTGGGCGGTTGTCTCCCCCTGCGACTTTAAAGTTTCTTGGTATGGCGGAACACACGAAGAAAATGTAGAAGTTTTTGACATTCCAGATGAATATTCTGCATGTATTCAAAGCCATTTTGGAGATGCCACCTTTACCATCAATCCTGATTTTATTATACAGACACCAGAAAATTATTCTATTTATATTCGTGGTATTCCAAATAAAGAGTATGGCATATTAAAGCCATTAGATGCAATTGTAGAAACAGACTGGCTTCCTTTTACATTTACTTATAACTTTAAGTTTATGGAATCAGGAATTTATGAATTTAAAAAGGGAGATCTTCTTTTTTGCTTTTTCCCAATTTTAAGAAATACCGTTGAAAATTTTGAAATTATTTCGCAAAACATTGAAGAAAATCCACAGCTAAATAATGACTTTAAAGAGTTTGCCACTGCCAGACAGGATGCTCTCAACAAAAGAGGACTTCAGCCATATGGATTTCAAAGGTTCTATGCTGACGGCAGGGGACCAAATAAAGTATATAATATTACCAATCACATTAAAAAGCTTTTCTTTAAAGAGGTTAAAGATAAGGACTAGCCGCCTTAGCTCAGTTGGCCAGAGCATTCGCCTTGTAAGCGAAGGGTCGTGGGTTCGAATCCCACAGGTGGCTCTATGATATAATTATATTAAGATTTAAGGAGATAATTATGGCCAAGTACCAATATCCTATTGACGGTACCCTAGGAAAAGACTGGATCGTCAAAAGCCCTATGGGTTGGAGAATCCACCCAGTTAAGAAAGAAAAGAAGCACCACAATGGAACAGACATCATTCCAGGTAAGGGTGGAAAGGCACCATACATTGAGGCATTTGCCGATGGAAAGGTTCTAAGAGCAAAGGTTTCTACGGCTGCTGGTGGTGGATTTGGTCATTATGTAGTTATTCAACACAAGATTGATGGAGAGTTTTATACATCTCTGTATGCACACCTTGCTCCTGGTTCTATGCAGGTCAAGGCTGGTCAGAAAGTTACAGCTGGTACAGTAATAGGAAAAATGGGAACCAGTGGTATGTCAACTGGTATTCATTTGCACTGGGAAATCTGGAAGGGTAAGGACCATGGATGGTCTGCAGATGGAAAGGGTTTTGTTGAGCCAGTGGGATTTGTAAAAGCACTGCTGGCTGCAGAAAAGGCAAAGGGGTTTGCAAATGAGTCTACTCCAGAAGATGCTCCAGTTGTTCCAAATCTTGATGATAAGCCTGCTCCTAAAGCTAAGCCAGCTGTAAAGCCAGCTGTAAAGCCAGCTGCCAACACTACAAAGCCAGCAGCTTCTAAGCCAGCCACAAAGCCAAAATCGCATAAGGTTGTTTCTGGAGATACTCTTGGAAAGATTGCTACAAAATATGGCACAACTGTGGCTGTACTTGCAAAGCTTAACAAGATTGCTAACGTAAACTCAATACGAGTAGGACAGGTTATTAGGCTACCATAATGCCTCTTTATGATTATAAGTGTAGTTCTTGTGATGCCTCTTTAACTGTCAATAGAGGAATTTCTGAAGAAGAAAAAGTACCAGTTTGTGCTACTTGTAATTTACCATTTAATAGGGTATACTCTTCTATAGGAGTTTCTTTTAAGGGAACTGGATTTTATTCTAAAGATAAATAGGAGAAATTTTGCAGGTAGTTACTGACAAAAAAGAATGGACCCTTACTAATAACGATCGCTGTGATGCCTTGTGCTCAGCCCAGGCTTTTGTAAAAGCAGTTGGCGTAACAGGAGAGCTTTTGTTTTGTGCCCATCATTATAACAATATTACTAACAATGCTATTGGATGGGCTAATTTAGAAAAGTTTGCATACCAAATCATAGATGAAAGAGAAAGACTCATTGAAAACCGCCTAATAGGAGAAAACTAATGTATGAATATTATGTAAGAGAAGTTAAAAAGGTGGTTGATGGAGATACCATAGACGTTGTCATTGATCTAGGATTTAGCATCTTGTTTGAGTCTCGTGTTAGACTAGCTGGAATAGATACCCCTGAATCAAGAACAGCAGATAAAAAGGAAAAAGCCTTGGGTATGGAGTCAAAGAAATATCTTGAGTCTAGATTAAAATCAGCAAAAAATGTTGTTATTAAAACTGAAAAGCTAGACAGCTCTGAAAAATATGGGCGTATTCTTGGGTGGCTGTATCTAGATGGAGATGGAAACTCTGTTAATCATGAGATGATTGAAAAAGGTTATGCTTGGGGATACCTTGGCGACACAAAGGTAAAAGACTTTGATGCATTGCTAGAGGCCAGATCAAAGAATGTGAAGTAGCATGGACTTTTCTGACGAAATGCTAGAAAAGCTAATTCTTGATGGAATTATTGAATTTGCTGGTCTTGATACAAAAGGAAACATGCTATATTCTTTTGCAGAAGATATAGCAACAAAAGCACCAGGTATTTACGAAGTAATGATGGATCTAAGAATGCAAGATATTCGTAATCTTTGGGCATTAGGATATCTAGATATGGATATACATCAGTCAAATCCTACAATTAGACTAACAAAGCTAGCATTTGATCAAGATGCAATTTATAAACTTGATGATGACTTACAAATTGCATTAGAAGAAATAAAAAGTTTGATGTTAAAAAGAGATGAGTAAAAGTGGAATATTTGCTTGGAGGCTTTGTCACTTTGCTTGGGGTAGCAATACTCTATTATGTTATTGCCATTTCAAATAAGAATTTTAAAACTATTAGAATAAAATCTTCTCAAAGTAGGACCTATGACATCCTGGCACCCTTTATCATACCAGTAAATAGAACTTTTAACAAAAAGAGACAATCAATTAATCATTTAGAGAGTACCCAAATAAGAATTTTAATGTTGAATGATAAGGCTTATTGGATTAAGGACAATGCGGTATATTCTGCCACCCTAAATAATGGAATTATTATGGATGAATCTACGAAAGTAGTTGACATAATGGGTATGAATGAGGTAGAATTGGAAGAGATGATGTTCATCATTGAAAGGCTTACAGAAGGGAAAAGCAATGATTATCGGAGTTCAGGGGACTCGCAACTTTAGTGACTACAATATCTTTCTTCGTGCTATGGGTACTGCCCTAAGTATGCGTGAAGAATCTGACACTGAGTTTATAATCTATACAGCTGGTCCTGCACATATTAACTCTATGTCGTTGGAGTTTAGTAATATTTCTGAAAGAAGCTTAAAGGCTAGGGGCATTAAGATTAGAACTCACAAGGTTCCTCCTAAGTGGCTAAAGGATAACATAAAGACGCTAGACTACTTTGCTTTCTTTAGTAAGCCAAAAGAGCCAGTATCAGATCTAGTTGATACTGCTGAAGCAAAAGATGTAGAAGTGGGTGTCTACAGATACTAACTTTGCAGATTACGCAAAGATAATAAATAAAAAATAACAACAAGGTGATTAAAGTGATACACATTAAGTCATTAGAAACCATGGAACAAATTGTAAAAAAGAATAAGTTTTTGTTCTGGGATGGATGGAATGTCCTATATAGATATCCAAATCCAGCAGCATGGAGACATACAGATGGCGTTTTTGTAAAAGGCAAGTGGTTTACTCAGAAAAGATATGAACTTACGAGCAAAGGCTGGGACATACCTAAAAAGCTTGTGAGGTAGTCATGGGCAAAAATGACTGGAAGCTTCAGGGATCTTGCGTCAATTATGATGTAAATCTATTTTTTGACAAATATGAAGAAAATGAACAGCTAAGACCAGCCATTGAAAAAATTTGTAGTGAATGTCCAGTTGCAAGAACATGTTTTGCAGTTGGCATATCTCAAAAAGAATATGGTGTTTGGGGTGGGGTTTATCTAGAAAAAGGTAAAATTTCCAGAGAATTTGGAAGGCATAAGTCCAGGGAAGACTGGGCAGAAACCTGGAAGAATCTCACTGTTGATAAGAAGCAAGAACAAGAGAAAAAGTAAATGTATACAGATAATATGAAACGTGCAGTTCATTCACTGTCGGGCCATGCTCCAAAAGGATTTGGTCTAACCATAGTTGATAATGAGCATTTTCTATCAGTAAGGGCTAGCGAAAAAGACTTTTTCTCTCTGACTGATGAAGACAAAAGACGAGCAGTAGAGTATATGGTAAGGGTTAAAAAGGCACTAGAAGACAATGGGGCAATTGTTCTACTTGTAAGAGAAGGTGGCAAAGAATAACATGGATTTATTTGTACTAATTTTATTATCAAGCTTTTTAATCTTTTTTACAGCAACAACTTTAATTTTTTATTTTAAGTATAAAAAATTTATCAGGGTTATTGCACAGTTAATTGTTGACAACCAAGTCTTAAAAGATAAACTAAATGAATCTATGAGCCTTAATTCTAAAGAATTTAGTGATGGGTTCATTAAGTTTTTATCTGAATCACGAGAGGCAGCATTTAAGTATATTGAGGATGTGCAGGTATCAATTAAGAACTACTTAAATGCAATTAACGCAAATGATAAAGATCAGATAGCCATAGCACAATTAGATCTATTCTCTTATTTGCCAGACACAAATGACAAACAAAAGGAACTACCAAAAAATGATTAATATAAAAGATATATTTGATAAGCATAACTTTGCAACGCATCTTTCTGACAAAAGCCCATATTCTAATTTAAATACTTTAGGGTTTTTGAGAGAGATGACAATCTTTAATAGTGAGCTTTCAAGAACTCATAGCATTCCAGAAGATTTTAAGAAGTATAATTCTGTTGACATAACAGATAAAAGACTTAAGGGCATTATGCCAGTTACAGATAATTACTTTCACTATTTTTCTGATTTTATTGGTCCTGTTATTTTGTTTTTAGATGATTGCGTAAAAAATAATGTAGAGTCTGTGCACTTTATTTTTACTCATTATGGAAATCTTAAAGTTATTAATAATTTTGATGGCTTTTTAGATTACTCTCTCAGCAAATATGCAAATCTGCTTAATGTCTCATACCAGGTTGTGGACTTTTCACAAGTAAAATATATTAAAACAAACAACGTAGTTATGCTCAGACAAGCAGACATTGGAGAATCAATTTATCAAATATATAAAGACATTACCGAATTTGCTGGTGTTGATCTTACAGTTAAGCCCAATGTTAAAGCATTTTTAACTAGAAATAAAGATAAAAATAGAGATGGCTCTTTTAATAGAACTGTGAACGAAGAAGAGTGCGAAGACTTTTTTAGGTCCCAGGGCTTTGAAATTATTTACGGAGAAATGTTTAATAGTCTTGAAGAACAAGTTAAATACTTTAATAGTGTTAGCGTATTTGCAGGGCTTACTGGGTCAGGCCTAACTAGTGCAATGTTTATGCAAAAAAGGCAGACTGTCATTGAAGTGGTAACGCCTATGAGGTTTGGTGGGTATACTGATAAATATGAGTTGCATAATTTCTATAAGACAATTTGTATGCTCAAAGACCATAAGCTTATTAATATTGGTAATATTAATAAATCATCTGACAGGGTTATAGAAGATCTAAGTAAAGCTATAAAAATGCTTGACTTATAGATAAAAAAACGATAAACTAATCATGTCTATTTATAGACAACGAGAGGAAAAAATGAACAAAGCAATTATCGAATCATACCTAAGAAATCTTCTGGGTGTGGGGCTAGCTCTAGTGACCGTGGCAATGACTAATGCAGGAGTTGCCTCTCCACTAGATCTAGGAGCTGGCGACTGGCTCTCTGTAGCAAATGGTCTATGGGCAGCAGCAGTGCCAACACTATTGCGTTACATTAATAAGAAAGACCCTGCCTTTGGCCTTGTGGCTGAGGTAGCTGTAGCAGGAGTAAGCAAGAAGCTTGATGAGGCTACTAAGAAGGCATCTACTACTAAGAAGACCACTTCTTCAACTACTACAAAGAAGAAGACTGGATCTGGTGGTGGAGGTAAGTCTGGACCAGTAGCACGTTAGCAAAAGCTAAAGTTAAATGGGTTGTCTATTTGACAGCCCATTTTTCTTATGCTATAATTTTATTAGCACTTGCCTTATGGGAGTGCTAAAACAACTCGCTTAATAGAAGGAGATGGTAATATGATGTCAACATATATTACAGACCCATTTGCAACATTAGATAGAATGCTTGCAGTGGCAAAAAACCCAACACCAAGCTACCCACCATACAATGTTATCAAATTTACTGATGACGAATATACAATTCAGTTTGCGGTAGCTGGTTTCAAGAAGCCAGATATCGACATTACAGTTGATAAGGGTATTCTCAAGATCACAGGACAGATGGCAGAGGCACAGCTTGAAGATGATGCCAAGTATGTCTATAAGGGTATTGCTGGTCGTAAGTTTAGCAGAAGCTTTACTTTGCCAGAATACTTTGAGGTAGACTGGGCTGGACTAGAGGATGGTATTTTGTCAATTAGTCTAGTTAGGAATGTTCCTGAAGAAAAGAAACCAAAGCAAATCACTATTTCATAGTGTATAATTAAAATGTCCCCTACACAGGGCAAGGGTCGCTTATCTTAGGATGCTTAGTTACCATTTTTTGACCTGGCCTTCTGCAGATTCTGTGTGGGGGACTTTTATTATGGTATAATTGTTAAATGCCATATCACGTTGGAGAAAAGGGATCATACGGTTGCTCAGGCTACCCTGCGGTAAAAGATGACGGCACCGTAATGGGATGCCACAATACAGCTGAAGAAGCTGCTAATCAAATTTATGCAATTAATCAATCTGAAGGTAACATAGATGAAAAAGAAATGGTTACCACACAAAGCGGAATGAGTATCAAAAATCCAGATGAGTGGCCAGTCAAAAAAGCAGAATATCTCGTAACAGAAGGCGATTTTGTTATTGCAATGACATCTGAGGGTGTTGTAGTTGGTCAGGTAGAGCATGTTATGCGTGAGGGTGGAAGATATGGCGAGCCAGAGAACCCATATTCTGTAAACTCTACACCAGATAATCCAGCAGTTGCAATTAGAATTCTTGAAGAAGATGACGGTATGTATTATTATACGCCATATTCTATTGGTGCTTTAATATCAAATGTTTCTAGAATTGATAAGCCCAATATTTCTACAGAAGATTATGAAGATGATGAAATGGAAATGATGGCAAAGGCAGAAACATTCACACCAAATTCTGGAATGAAGGCAGCAGCAAGACGTGCACTTCGTTGGAAAGAAGAAGGTAAGGCAACTGGTGCAGGCACTCCTGTAGGTTGGGGACGTGCTACTGATATTGTTGCAGGCAGATCAATGTCTCTTAGTGTTGTTAGACGAATGTTCTCATTCTTTTCTCGTCATGAGGTAGACAAAAAGGGTAAAGATTTTTATAACACAAGCAATCCATCTAATGGTCGTATTATGTGGGATGCTTGGGGTGGGGACGCAGGATTTAGCTGGTCTCGTGCTATCGTAAATAGAATGAAGGACAAAGCATTATTTGCTGATTTTGGTAAAGATTACACAAAGGTTCAGTCACTAACAGAGATATTCAAGGCAATTGGGGTAGGCTCTATGGTGTCTTGGAACTCATCTGGTGGTAGAGCTACAGGTAAAATTAGACGTATCATTAGAAGTGGAACTTACAACGTACCAAACAGTGACTTCACTTTAAATGCCTCTGAAGACGATCCTGTGGCCGTTATAACCCTATACAGGGACGGTAAGCCAACTGATGTTACTGTTGGTCACAAGCTGAAGACTCTAAGATCTGCATAATCTGAGATACATACTTATCATAATCTATCTCTAAAATCATATTATCAGAGTCTATTCTGTGTATCTTAAATTCTTTACTCATATTAAATAGCACTTGTTTTAGCTGTTCTTCAAGATTCATCTTCTTGTTCTCTCTGGTATGTCCTAATCTTATGACAGTTGGAACAAACTACGTCACACTTTTTAACTTCATTCCAGGCAGCTTCTGGTCCGTAGTTTCTTAAAACCCTGTATACCACATCTATTTTTACTTCTTCTGGTCTATGATCAAACTCTAAGACGTAGTGTGGATATCTATTTCTGCAATCAGCACAGCCGTGTTTCTCTTTGTAGAGATGTAACTCTTCTAAAGTCTTATGTAGTTGTTTGCGGTGTTTTGCTGATTTCACCATACACTACCATTATAAGCCATATTTTGGTATAATTGGTCTGTAATGGGTAAAACTTTTGTATATATTTGCAGGCCTGGGCATAATGAAGAATTAAGATATTCTATCAGGTCTGTTAGTTTCTTTTACCCAAATTCCACCATATGGGTAGTTGGCGGTAAGCCAGATTGGTATAATGGAAATTTTATTGAGGTTCACCAAAACTCTAACTCATTTAAAAATGTAAGAAGAAGTCTTGCAGCAATAATCGATGTAGATGAAATACCAGATAATGTTATTGTTATGAATGATGACTTTTTCTTCTTAAAGCGTTTAAATAAAATACCAAACTATATTTCTGGAACACTTAAAGATAAAATATTTTATTATGAAGAAAACGAAGCCAGCCCATCATACGTGTCAAGACTGATTGATCTTAGAACACATTGTAAAAGATTCAACAAAGAGCCACTAGATTTTGAGCTACATGTTCCCATATCAATAAATAAAAAATTATTATCTAGAGTTGTTCAAGAAAACGTAATGTGGAGATCTAATTATGGTAATAGATTTATAAATGAGGATAGCACAAAGAAGATAAGCGATGTAAAGGTTTATCCAAAATCGCAATACAACTTTAAAAATTATAATTATTTAAAACCAAAATATCCATTCGTGTCTACTCAAGATGATACATTTGAAGAAGTAAAGAATAATTTATTAGAAAAGATGTTTCCAAATCCATCTAAGTATGAAATTATCTAAAGTATCTTTTAGTAGCTAATGCAACAGATCTCATCCTGCCCCTGTTGCTTTCTGGCTTTTCTACTTTATCAATAAACTCTGCAAGCTTTGCTAGCTCTTGTACTTGTCTATCCTGAAGAAGCTCTGCCTTAATACGAGCGTTGTCACTATATTTCTGATAGTCTTTTTCAATAAGATTAATTCCTTTAATGGCAGCATCAGTATCTAGCGGTGGGATTAATATTGCTGCATCTCCAATACCTTCCCTTACGTGTGGGGTATCAACATGTATCGATGGAATTCCATATGCAGCTGCTTCTATTGCAGACATTCCATATGTTTCATACCTAGATGGAACAAGTAGTATCCTTGTCTGTTCTAAATATTTATGTACATTTTCTGGTGACACTCTTGGATGTAATTCAACATTTGGTAGCTTTGCAACTCTTTTTTCTAAGTTTGGAAGCCCATGAGTTTTTTCAGCTGGCGACCTAACAATAATAAATCTTTGATCTGGATATTTGTGTGCTAACTCTAAAACAACCTCAACACCTTTGTTGACTAAAGATGATAGTAGTGTATATGCGTCACCCTTAGCATTTATATTTCCTGTTATTGGAGCAATTGGTGGATGCACAACCAGTGCTCTTGGCTCTCCCCATTCTTTTGCTGCAGCCTTTGTGTTATAAATAGCATAATCCGCAGCAAGCATGGCCTCATGAATTCCACCTCCATACCTTGGTGGAGTGTGAACATTAACAATAGATACAGCTCCAGCCTTTTTAGCTGCTAGAACTGCAGGCAAAGAAAGCTCATTTTGACCAATAACTACCCTGGCACCCAAGTCCACTAACTGATTAGCAATTGGATATGGGTCTGCATATATGTCTAAAACATCTGGGGTATTTATTTTATATACATTAACACCCTCAAACACATACTTAGAATCTGTCTTAGTTAATACGTTCTTTTCACCATTTAGAGCAATCATTGTTCTATGTAGCGAAACTTCTCCACCCATATTCCAAAATGGTGGATAACCATGAGACAGTGCAACAATAGACATTATTTCCTTAGTGCTCTTTTTGCTTCTTTTAGTCCTGGACCATTTTTCCAGTTTTCAAATACAGCCTTATCTTGTTCACGCTTAATCTTGTCGTTAGCTTCCTGATAGGTTCTATCGTCAGGTGCTGACTTATTCCAACGATGTAAGTGTGTTAGCTTTACATTTGGCAAATAAATAAACTTAGTTATCTTTCCAAGCTCTCTCCAAACATTATCACAAAATAGATGTCTAAGTTCGGGTAATGCAATCCATCCAAGACGCTTATACATTTCAATTGGAACAACGACATGTGTTGGTAAATCTTCTCCATGCAAATGCTCTAGGCCATCACTTCCATATACTACACCAAGCTCTGGCAATTCATCAATCATCTGCTTGTCCCACCCAACTGTTTCTGGTAGCACATCATCTCCAAGAATTGCAATGTGGGTAAATCCTTGCTGTAGTGCAGTATTGGCAATCTCGTTTACTGATTTGGCATAAAATATTCTTGATCCAACTAAATACTTTGTATTTGGCAAATCTTTATAGTTGCTCTCATCATCATCGTCTATCCTTGCAAACAATGTATATTCAGTTGTGCATGTTTCTTGCAAGGCTTTGGCAAGTCTTTCAAGGTTATGTGGCCTACCACGAGTGGGTACGGCAATTGCTAATTTAGTATTCATAGTTATATTATATCGTACCCCCAGTCAGATTCGAACTGACACTGAACAAATTTTAAGTCTGTTGCCTCTGCCATTGGGCTATGGGGGCGTAGGGTAACTGGGACTTGAACCCAGGACCGTTGGATTATGAGTCCAATGCTCTAACCTGCTGAGCTATTACCCCTTGATTCGTAATCTAGTTCTGCCTGCAAAAATCTTAACTCCATTTCTATGGATTCAATTGCTTCTGCATTCATTGCTAGCTCAATATCAATTTGATCAAGCCCACGCTTGATTTCTTTTAGTTGATCCCAGATGTTATTCATAAAGCATATTTATTGTTTCTGGAAAAGCTTGCTTTGTTAGTTCAAGAACGGCCTCTGCATATTTTTGAATTTCCCACTGTGCATCATGTTCTAAACGCTGGTCTAAGAATGTAAGAATTCCTTGCAATGATACTGTCCAACGCCAACGTACGTACATTCCATAAGCAGGCAAGAATAGTCTTGCAATCTCAGGAGCAACTCCATCCTCAAGAGCTTCATGATATAGCTGTGTGCCAATTACAACTGTTTCGCATAACTGTTCAAAATACTTTTGTCCAATTTCAACATCTACTGGCTCTCCAGAGCCTTGCTTGCTGTTTTCTGGCTTAGAACGCCATTCGTGAGGCAATGGAATATAAAACTTTTCATCCTCAGTAACATATCTGCGAGAGGATTCGTTCCAACCATTTTGGTCATCAATATGTGTAGATGCAACAGCATACTTCCACCATTGCCTTGCTACAAAAAGTGGAGCATATACTTCGAAGGTTGCTGCTGCATGTCTAAAGGGACTGGTGTGTTTTTCACGCAATAAAAACTTAATTAATTTTGCATCACGATCAGAAAATTCGCTTGATTCCTTATCGTAAGAAACTCTTGCAGCATTTACAATTGATAAGTCATCTCCAAGACTATCAACAAGCCTTACATATCCCTCATCTAAAACCTTGATTGGCTCTGGAAAGTCTTTAATTATTACCGTCATTAATAATCTTTCTTAACTTAAACAATGCTATGGACAAATAACCATTACCATCTGACAAAGCCTCTAAGTCAGATAGAATTCTTTTTCTTTCTTTTAATTCTCCAGCACGGAATGCACTTGCTACAAATTCCATATCTTCTGGAGTGCTTGCATTGGCTAGGCCAACACTATATTCAAATTGGCCCACATCTCTCAATTCATAATCAATATCTGGTAAACTCATATGATTATTCTACCCCAAAAAGGCTATAAAATCAAGCAGCTAAAAGATTAATCTTATCTGGCTGGAAGCCTGCCCAAGATCCAACCTCAGAAATTACTACTGGGGCAGAAGAGAATCCTAGACCTAAAATCATTTCAAGAGCTTCTGGATTTTCTGTAATGTCAACGGTAGTGTATGGAATTCCGTTCTTATCCATATAACGCTTGGTCATATCGCACTGCACACAGGCAGGCTTTGTGTAAACTGTAGTCATAAGACCCTCTTTCTTTTTAAATTAGTAACACCTATTATACTGATGTATTAGATGAAAAGTCAATTAAAATGTTACGGTTTGATAACTTATTCGGAAATATATGTAAATGACAGATGGAACTTGTCATCAGTATCTATATTTACTGGAGTGTTATGATTAAATGGCTGGTCTTGTGCAGTACTACTAATAATCCAAAGGGTAAGCGTTGTGCTACCAGGGACTAAATGACCCTTAATACTGTAATGATCTATTCCTTGATTTGTAATTTTATGAATAGATCCACCATAAACATCTGTGTGATACTGAGATGCAACTGGTAGTGTTATGGAATATTGACCAGTTCCAAAATTTGTGACATTAGTAAAAACAACATCCATTTGTATTGTAATAAAATTACCAATTTTAATGTATGAGCCAGTTGCTGGAGTACCAGTATAAGTTAGTCCTGTTCCAGACCAGATTGGAGAATATGTTTTAATTTCAGTAGTTAGGCCATCAACATCACCAAACGCAGGATGGGTAAACCTAGCCATTAGCTTCCAGCTTCTAGATTGGTAATCATAACTGCCACTTGCATGCTATCTACTGAAGAAACAGCATACATTGCACTTTTACCAGGAAGTTCAAAAGAAATAGAGTGATTTGGCAAAATTCTAAAACCATAATTGGTGCTGGAAACAGAAGAATTTCCAAGATAAATATATCCAGATGCATTAACATTTTGCATTGTTAGATCACATCCAGAGTGCACTCCAGATGGTGAAAGCAGGGTAGGGTTTTCAGAATCAAGAGTAACTAAAGCATGAATTGTCATAGCTACATTCTATCACACTTATGTAGACTAATTTTAATCCAAATTTCTTCAGTCTGCTCACCCCTAATAACTACACTGCAACAAGGACATTTCCAAAAAAGGGGTATCATTTGTTAATTATACAACCATTTATATGTTAGAATAGACTAATGATTTGTACTATTTGTAACGAATATGAGATGGTTCCTATTTGGTATGGGAAGCCAGGCATTGACGAGATTATGCTAGCTCGTGAGGATAAGCTTGTACTTGGTGGTCCAGTAGTTAAGGAATATACTCACTACTGCTACTACTGTCAAGAAACCTACCCCTTTAGCGAAGCTTCTTTCTAATAACTAATCTTTATAAGTTTGATTAATTCCAGCAATATATCCTGCTTGCCAAGCTCTGATCTCTTTTTCAGAAGGAAGCTCAGACAATGAAGATATCCAGCTTGCCATGGCCTTCTTAGCCTTTTTGGCAATTGCAGCTACATCTTTGTTTACTTTTCTCTTTTGCATTCTGCTCATGAGAATATAATACTACATTGCTGCTTTCTTGTAAATACCGTTCGTTAATTTCTTTTAAAATACTTTGTCCCAAAATCTCAATTTGCTGGGTATTGCCAAATTCATCCTGAACTGATACAATATAGATGTGTTCTGGGAAAATGATATATCTGAAACCAGCCATTAGATAATTATATACTATTAAGAAAGAGTTAATATGCACGTTACGATTGCCACCCCAATGTATGGTGGACAATGCTCTGGAGTATTTGCCAAAAGCCTTTTAACTGCTACAGGAGTTTTAAATAAGGCTGGCATAGATGTTTCCTTTGTTGATCTTTATAATGAAAGTTTGATTACAAGAGCTAGAAATACTTTAACTCACGCATTTTTAAATTCTGAAAGTGATTATTTGCTATTTATTGATGCAGACCAATCTTTTAGTGGCAACGATATTTTAAGAATGCTTAAGCATGACAAAGAAATTATTGCAGCTCCAGTGCCAATGAAGTCAATTAACTGGAATAACGTCAAGAAGGCTTTTGAGGCAGGAAAAGAAAACATTTTGCCATACACTGGTGTATTTAATATTAATTTTTTGGAGGCATTGCCAAAAGATGGACAGATTACTGTATCAGAACCATTTGAGGTTTTGTATGCAGGAACTGGAATGATGCTAATCAAGAGAGAGGTCTTTACAAAGCTAGACCCACTTATTCAATCATATAGATATGATGGCAGTGATCTTCCAGCACTAAGCTTAAAGCCTGGTGACACAGTTAAGAATTTTTGGTATACAGATATTCAACAAAATAGATTGCTATCTGAAGATTATACATTCTGTAACCTTTGGAGGTCACAGGGTGGACAAATTTATGTAGACTTGTTGGCTAGGGTTATTCACGTTGGAACTTACCACTTTAGCGGAACTGTAGTTGACCTATCAAATGTTAGACAAGTAGAAAATACTAAAGAGTAACTAATTTACGCTTGATTGGATCAAATATCTTTGGACGCTTTTTGCTAGCCTTGCCATTTTGGCGGTTAGCGTTACGTTCACCTTTGGTTTTCTTAGCTGCCATATAACAATTGTATCACGTCAATTGACTTTTTCTTTGGGTTTAGGTATCATATAGATATGTTATTTGTACAAGCCAAGCGTGATACATTTATTAACCTTATGAAAAACATGGATATAGAGACTGCAGTACCCCAGGGTACTCGTATGTTTCTTATCACATCTGATAAGCAAACTAAATATCTAGAGCCTGACGAGATTTGTGTATATACTCCAGATCTAGGATTAAACTATACATATAAAGGAGATTGGGCATAATGGATTTTATGTATAACACTTTTGGTTCAGCATGGGCATACTATGTTGCATTTGGAATTTTGTTCTTTTGGTGGTTATTCTATAAGGTAACCAAATAATTCCACCACACCTAGATGTTAGAGTAGCAGAGATTTATGTAACAAAAAGAATGAGGGCATTGTATGGGACTGACTGATTACACTATTAGTGATAAGAAATACTTTCAGGCTGGCGTGGAATATGAGCGTGAACGCATTGTCAAGTTAATTAGAGATAGAGTTGCTGGTGCAAAAGAGTATGGCAAGACTGGACAGATTACTGCTATGCAAAGACCAGTAAGCTTTGAAGATCTTGAGGCTATTTCAGAAGCAATTATTTATGGAATTGAAAAGGAAAGTAAATGAAAACTTATGTATGGGAATTTGTTAGTCAGGTCACTACAGACTGGCATAATGGTGGGGGTCTGCTTATCATTACTGATATTGATCCACAAGATCAATGGAAGGAATACCGTGAGAATAAAATCAATCATGGTGAGAGTTGGGAAAGATGGGATAAACTAACTGAGAAACTGCCAGAGCCAGATTTTAGCTATGACTGTTACGCTGACTTTAAGGGTGTTTGGGTATTCCCAGATGCAGGGTGTTGCTAATGAATGAAATGCAACAAGAGATAGTTAGACTATCTAACATCTGGATGCGTTTTGTGGGAGTAGACCATCATAAAGATCGTGACTGCCATTGGTATATCCAGAAGTATTATTCCTATGGAGAAAAGCCCTATTACATGGCATGGCATCATGGGTATATTGCTGATGATTTTGAAGGCACCAAGTGCGATACCCTGGAAGAAGCAGAGGAAGAGCTTCTTAATGCTATTAATTTTCAAATCCACAAAGCAAAGAAATGGGTATCTCGTAATCTTGAGGAAGCGAAGAGCATTGGCCCAGATGATGAGTTTTATTTT
>JACCDW010526003.1_pt1 | contig 40981 bp, 38 predicted proteins | sample 7449781 | NCBI WGS metagenome assembly JACCDW01 (sample SAMN15323449, study PRJNA562643) | freshwater metagenome | isolation source: river surface water | place: USA:Blue River Watershed | collected 2017-08-18 | reverse complement strand
TATTTCTTCTATGGTGAACTTAGTGACAGGTATAGAACTCTTCTCCAATACTACAGGAACACTCTCCAATTATCCTCGTTGGGTTTCTTCCGTGCAAGGTGGAAATGCAGTCATTAATATTTCAACCGCTCAGAGTTTACAACTTTTCCCAACACGACAGTACGTAGATTTTACATTCTTTAATGTTTCTCGACATATACCCAATGGAACACAACGTCGTATCTGGCAAGGAACTACTGGTGATTATATCTATGGTTATCATGGTGGATACAAACTCAGATATTATGGAGAACAATGGCAACTTCAACCTACGCAATTTGCTACAAATAGCAACTGGGATATCAATTGTTACATTCGGACAACAAATGGGGTTGTTTCTACTATAACATTTAATGGAACCTTTTATCAGGCTAGCACATCCACAAGTTTCTTAGGACTTGAAAATATCGCTATTAATTCCAACTCAAGTAGCGAAACATCCGATTGTCAGTTTGGTGAATTCTTGATTTACAATCGTGCACTTACATGGCCAACAGAAGTTCAGCAAGTGGAAAGTTATTTGGCCAACAAGTGGCAACTCAATAGTTTTCTTCCTACAAACCACCCTGCTTTCTTTGTGGGTCCAACTACAATTTTTCTTCAACCTTGGCAGATTAGTTCTTTGCGTCTCTGGTTAGATTCTTCCACTCCTTCTACCATTTCTACATTTACTTCAAATATAGTGTCTTGGTCTGATAAATCAGGATATACACCTTCTATACAACAAATTAGCACCTCTTATGCTCCACTCCTTAAAACAACACCAACAAACTATGTGAATTTCCCAGCAAGCACTTTCTTTGATGCTCCTTATATTTCAAGTTTAGTCGTTCAAAGTTCTTTTACGATGGTCTTCCTTGAAAGACGAGGCGATGCAAATCCTAACAATTATTTGTTAGGTGGTTCTGATGCTACAACGAATCAGAATTTACAAGTGGGTTACAAAAATGAAAGCACATTTACATTCTCCTTTACAAACAATGACTTAGATGTTCCAATCTCAACAATTAATAACATTGAATCTTTCCGTATTTGGTCATTAACATATAATAGATCAGTCAAAGAAATTACACTCAATGGTTCTACTATTTCTACACAGACAACTTCTCAAGATTTAGTTTCTTATACCAATCCAACACTAGGTCTCAACAATGTGACAAATTCTTTCTATAGAGGAAATTTAATTGAAATGTTTATGTTTAATCCTGCCCTATCAACACCACTCAGGCAAGCAGCAGAAGGCATTTTAGCATGGAAATGGGGTCTTCAATCGAATCTTTGTAGTTCTCATCCTTGGGCTGGAACACAACCCTATATATCAGATTTTGCTCCAAGTAATATTACTGGTCTTAATTTTTGGTTTGATGCAGCAACATTACCCAATTCCAATAACTCCACGATTAATTCTTGGTTCTCACGTGTGAATCCACTTTCCAATTTTATCATGTCCAATGTGGGTGCATCTTCTACTTATCCTACAATTACAACAAATGCGTTGAATGGAAAAAATCTCTTATCTTTCACTACAAGTCAAAGCTTAACACTGTACCCTACTGGATACAATACAAATGCGAATTATACATTTATATTTTTAATGAGACACACTGGTTCACCTTTTGCTCGTTTTGTCACAACGAGTGCGGCGAATATACTTTGGGGTACATGGAATACCTATAAAAATGTGTTATATCTTGAAGGATGGGTGACAGCAACCTCTGGTCCAGCCAACGATACAAATTGGAATCTTTATGTATTCCAGAATACAACTGGAACCATGGTGATGAGAAATTTTGGAACAGCGGTTACTACCTCCGCTGGTAATACAATGGGTCTAAGAGGTTTGGGTATCAACACTACTGGTGAAGTATCTCAAGGACAAGTGGCTGAAATGGTATATTATGATAATGCTATTGGTTCAAATGCCTATTTACAAATAGAAGGATATTTAGCATGGAAGTGGGGGCTCACCAGTCAGTTACCGTCAAATCACCCTTATAAAAATGCTGCTCCTTAAACTAGGAATATGGCTTTCATATCAACAAATACAAGTTTATATCTAGCAGATACACGAACTCAAAATAAAGTTGTGTATCTGCCAGCGGCTTCTACGGCTCAAGGACGTATGATAACAATTAAAGACTATTATGGTGTTGCTTCATTAAGTACACTGACTATTTCAACGCTGGGCTTGGATAGGATTGACATTCAATCTAATACTATTATTGTTAATCAAGATTTTGAAAGTATTGATTTCATTGCTGCTGGAAACACGGGTTGGTCCATTTTAGGCAATTACATGGGTGCTTTAACAACAAGGGCAAAAAGCACTACAGTTTTTGGAATACCCAATTTAAATGTATGGTTAGATGGTGCAGATTCTACAACGATGACGTTCGGTAATGAAACATTATACGATGTTATGTCCTGGAAAGATAAATCATCCAATGCATATACGTTTGTTCCTGTGAACTCTAATGTTAGAAGCCGCTTTTCAACAAATTGCATAATGATTAATCAATCTACCTCTCATTTTATTAGTCAAGTGGATATTCCTGGATCTCTGCAAGAAGATTTGTTTTGTGTGATCAATGAAAACTCCATGCGTGGACCTTTAATGGGTCTTTTAGAAAATGCAGATTTGATGTGGTTTGAGACGGATGGTCGCTATCACAGTCAGTTCTTTGCAGATGGTAATCAAACTTTCTCCGGTTTTAACGTAGGTAATTACAATCATAGATTCTTTATTTTACAAGGAAACTTATATTTTGCAACAGATTTAAATCCAGCAAGTGTCTTTTTATATTCTAATGCAGCCTTTACACTTGTTTCAACAACATCATTATTTCCAGGTGCGCGTGGTACTACAGTAATGGACGGAAGAGTATACTTTCCTCATGCAAACGGCATAGCAACTATGCAACCAAATGGTCTTTTTTCAACTATTTTAATTCCTGCTTCAAACTATACAAATATTTGTCAATTTAACAATGAACTCTATGTAACATCTTTTAATTCAAATGCAAGTGGATTGTATCCAACCTTTAAATACAATCCTGTAACTGGTGTAAGTTCACTTGTTGCTTTTACCGGACAAGGAAGTGCTCGCAATTTCCAATACAATGGATATTTGTATGCTATTAATGACGGAGGTACGGGTAACTTTTTACAAGTTCTAAATGGTGGAAATGCTTCCGCCCCTATTGCTTACTGGGCTCCTGTTTGGAATCAGAACTATACACAAACAGCATCTTATATAGTTTTTTCAAATTCAATCGTGTATGGTCAAAATGGCACGAACCGTTTAATTGAGTGGCGTCAAGATAGTGGAACACTTTATTTAGGACTTAATCAATTTTCAAATACACAGTATAATGTTCTTGGAGTTAGATCAACCCCTATAAATTATAGAGGGCGCATTGTAAATTTTTTATTTAATCCCAACTTTAACGCAAATTATACATTTCCAATAAGTGTTTGGTCTGGGAAAGGAAAGGGTTCTGGTGGCGGATCTGAGTTTATCCAGGTAACAAGTCAATTCTTATTCGGACAACTTCAAGCCGCTGTCTATGATGGCTCTCTCTTTCTTGGATCAGAATCAGGTTGGACTACATCTATATTTCGTTATGGAAATGGTGCAACAGTGGATGTTAATGTATCATCTATTACTGGTGGGCCTCGTGTTGTTATGTTACGAAAGAATGGAACAACAACTTCAATGTGGGTGAATGGAGTAGAACTTTCGAATAAAACTGTAAGTTTTACATATAGCAATAACTTGGCACAACCCTGGTATGTAGGAGGAGTTACGGGTTCAATCCTCAGTTGGTTATCAGACCCAGGAACAGATCATATGAATGGAGGTCTCCATGAAATATTAAATTTTACAAGTACTCTAACAACTTCTGATAGGCAAAAGGTGGAAGGCTATCTTGCTTGGAAATACGGCGTCCAAGCCAATCTTCCTGGGTCTCATCCTTATTTTTCTTCTCCTCCTACAAGTTAGGTATGAATTCCATTTCAAGTTTATTTTTGTGGCTCGATGCCACAGACATGAGCACTATGACATTTTCAACATTTACACTTTCACAATCTACATCACAAGTTTTATCATGGAGAGATAAATCTTCTAATGCGTATACGTTTTTACCTGTGCGCAGCAATGTTTATTTTCCTGTCTGGAGTACGAATGCAATGCGTTTCAATCCTTCTTCTTTCCAAATGATTTCACAAGAAAAAATTCCCGTTGTTTCTACAACAGACACTTTTGTTCTCGTTCTTCCTGAACCTATGAAAGGACCACGACAACCTTTCTTTGACAATGCAGACTTTACTGCTTGTGAAACCGATGGACGAGTCAATACACAAGTCTATGGAGATGGGCGTGAAGCCTTCTTTAACTCTTTAACGGCAAATTACACGCGTGGGTGCACTGTGTATAAAGGAGAACTGTATGCAGCAACCGATGTGAATCAGACTCCAAATTTTTTACAAAAATATAATCCTGTGAATGATGCTTTTGAGTACATTCAAATCAGCAGTATGACTGCAAATCTGCGTTCTCTTGCTGTCTACAACGGACAACTTGTTGCTGCAGGATCTAACCGTGTTGATTTCTTTAATGGATCCACTATGTTTAGCACAAATTTATTATCAAGTTCTGTATTTTGCCCTATTGTATACAATCAGCAACTCTATGTTACTACAACTGGATTTATGACTACAGGTTCGAATGCTTCCACACGACCTCAACTCTATCAATATCGAGATAACTCAAATTTTTCTCTTTTTACTCAAATGCAACCGTTTACAACTGGAACAGCAGGCATTTTTAATGTCACTTGCAATGCAATTGTTTATAATGGTAATCTTTATTTTTATAACTATGACAACCAAAACAATGGTAGTATAACACGTCTTCAGCAAACAACCTATAATTCAAATACTTTATGCAATACATTGTACTATGGAACAGGTCTTTACAATGGATGGATGAAAATTGGAAGAAACGATATTCGGATTTGGCGATGGGCGGATGGTCAACAAATGACAGATGGTCGATTGAATAATTTTCTTGCGAATGGTGGTGCGATGGTGTCTTACAAAGGAAATTTTTTTGTTCTTAAGCAAGGTTCAACTTCCAATAATATAGAATATACTTCAGGTGACTCTGCAGGACCTGCTGGAAATTCTGTCTATACACAGTTAACAACATCATATTTCAACTTAACAGGCCAATATGGCAATATGATAGTCCATGATGGAAAACTCTTCTTCCATGTGAATCAAACTTCTTATATGTATGAATACGGGAATGGAACGACTCTGGATGCACCAATATCCTCTTCGGCAGTGCTTTTAATGTTTCGTAAGAATGAAAATAATGCTGAACTCTGGATGAATGGAATTCCGATTCAGTCCAAAGTAGTAAACTTTACAACTTCTAATCAGCCTTCACGCTTCTCTTATATTGGAGGGGCTGCTGGAACGCTGAATGCTGCCTATAATGATCCTGGAATGGACCATTTACAAGGTGCTGTTTATTCTTATGTGCAGTATAATACAAATCTAACTACTTCTGATAGACAAAGAGCAGAAGGACTTTTGATGTGGCAGTATGGGTTTCAAAATGTGCTTCCTGCGACACATCCTTACCGAAATAGTCCTCCTTCTTAGATAGGAAATGAGTCAAAGTAGTTTGTCTACAATTGCCAACTGTTCACTTTGGCTTGATGGAAATGATCTTAATTACTTTACTTATATTCAAATATCAACTACAGCATTATATGATGTGCAACAATGGCGTGATAAATCCAGCAATGGATATACATTTAATCCTCTACTATCAAACCTTCGTCCTGTTCTATCCACGAATGGTGTAAGATTTAATATTGCCTCTAGTTTCCAACTTGTGTCTCAGGAAAAAATTCCTGCTGGTTCAACTGTTGATTTATACATGGTTATTACACCCGAATTGATTCGTGGTCCCAGACAACCTTTTCTTGATGGCGCGGATTTTACTTTAGCAGAAACCGATACACGTATTAACACGCAAGTTTATGCCGATGGTGGAGAATTCTTTCGTGCTTGTATTACTCCTGCATATACACAAAGTTTTCAAGTCTACAAAGGTGATCTCTATGCAGCAACCAACGTAGGACAAGTTCCGAATTACATTCAGCGCTATAATAAAATTCAGAGAAACTTCAATTTTGTTCGCGAGTGGCCGATGAGTACAGGAAACACGCGTGGTATGGCTGTTTTAGATGGAAAACTCTTTACAGCATCCGATACACGTTGCGAGTGGTTCAATGGAAGCACAGCCTTTGTTTCTACAAATTATATTTCGTCTACTGCGTATTGCCCTGTCACTTACAAAGGAGAATTTTACATGGCCTCTCAGGGAAGAATTTGGAATAGTGCATTAGCATCTCAACGACCTCAACTTTATAAATACAATCCGAATACAAATCGTATGGAGTTACTATCAGAAATGGTATCTTTTTTCAATGCAAACAACTGGGGACAATATTGTTCAAATGCATTAAACTATAAAAATGATCTTTATTTTACTTCTTATATGGATGATGGAAATAACTATTCATTTAGGTGGAATGGTACATTTTTAAATTCCAACAGCATGATTTATGCACGCAGCCCCATCAATGTGTATATGGGGAGTATTCTAAATATGCGTGCAGATACTCGTTTTTATAAATGGAACGATAATTGGACGTTTGCTATTGGTCGTAAAGCACTTGACAATGGTCCTGATTCACATGGAATTGTCTACAAAGGAAACTTATTTATCTATAAAAATATGAACTCTAACGGCTGGAATTGGATAGAACTCTGGTCTGGTGAACAAGGAGGCCCCTTTAGTAATTCTCTCTGTGCGCAGTTTACAACAGGAAATGTATCAGTAAGTTTACAACCAGGAGCAATCATTCATGAAGGGCGTCTCTTTATAAACTGGAATTCTGGTTCACAAGTGATTGAAATTGGAAATGGTGTTGGGATGGATCAACCGTTCAGTCCAACTGCTCCTTTACTCCTTCAAATACGCAAATCACCTATTTTGACACAACTTTGGATGAACGGAACAATGGTCCAACAAGAATATGTGAACTTTACCTATTCAAATCAGCCTGCTCGCGAGATGCACGTAGGAGGCGCTGTAGGTTCTATGTCTTCTGGTTATTCTGATAACGGACATGATCACTTTACAGGTTCTATTCATGCTGTAGCACAATACAATAGTAATTTATCACAATCCGACAGACAACGTGTGGAAGGAATTTTGGCTTGGAACTATGGAATTCAATCTGTTCTTCCCTCAACCCACCCGTTCAAAAATGCCGCACCTTAATGTTCCCTCTAAAGTAGACAGATGGCTTCCATCTCATCATTGAGTTCAGTTTATTTATGGTTAGATGCAACAGATCTTAGCACTATTACATTTAATCCCATAGGAAGTGATGTTCTTCAATGGCGTGATAAAACAAGTAATGGATGGACCTTTAATAATTTAAGAAGTGGAGATAGACCTATCTGGAGTACGAATGCCATACTTTTCAATCAAGTTTCTTCCTTTCAATTCATATCACAACAAAAGATTCCTGTGCTTTCTACAACTGATATTTTTGCAATTATAACACCAGATTCTTTACTTGGACCAAGACAACCCTTGTTTGATAATGCAGATGTAACTATTTCAGAAACGGATAAACGTATCAATACACAAGTCTATGCCGATGGAGGTGAGTTCTGGCGTGCTTGTTATACATCCAACTATGCACGTTCTTATGCAATTTACAAAGGGGATTTATATACTGGAATGGATGTGGGACAAACCATTAATTATCTTCAACGATACAACTCCAATGTGAGAGGTTTTGAAGTCTTTCCTTTTCCGATTAGTTCAATGGGAAATGGATTACGTGCTCTTTCTGTTTATAACGGATCCTTATTTGTCAATGGTGGAGGTGGTATGTCTAATGAGCGCTCTTTTTGGTGGAATGGTAGTACAGCATTTGTCTCTACAAATTTTGTCTCTTCATCATTGTATTCACATGTGGTTTATAACAAGGAATTGTATATAGGAACCTTTGGGTTTATTACATCAGGTTCAAATGCTGCTGCAAGGCCCCAATTGTATAAATGGAGTAGCCCTACATTAAATGTGGCTGCATCTACTGTGAATGTAGGAAGTGGTCGTTGGCAACTCGTAACTGAATTACAAAATGGTCTTACAGCAAATATAGGATGGCAAATGTATCCGAACGGAGGAATGTTGCCTTTTCGTGGCGATATGTACGTAGGAACTGATGGAAATTTTAATGGTCTTCAGCGCTATAATAATAATCTCGGATTTAATTGTAATGTAATTTTTGGAGGTCCAATTTATCAATTGGGGGTCTTTAATGGAAATATGATTATAGGGTTTAATGAAAGTCGTCTATTCCGTTACAATGATAATGCGCGTATTAATTTTGGCAGACTTAACTTTGGAACACCTTCTGGTGGATTTGTAACGTACAAAGGAAATCTTTGGGTCATGAAAAATACAAATCAGAATAACTCAAATACGATGGAAATCTTCTTTGGTGAACAAGGAGGATTTCAAAGCAATTCGTATACTTCTAACGTGACAACGAATACAACAGCCATTAACATGTATGGTGGATTTATCGTCCACGATGGAAAAATTTTTATGCATTGGAATCAAAGTGGTTATATGGTAGAATATGGAAATGGAACGACTCTGGATCAACCTATTGATACTCTCTTAGGAAATGCACCAATCCTCCTTCAAATACGTAAGAGTCCTACTACTTGTCAAATGTATCTGAATGGAAACTTAGTCCAAAATCAGGCTACAAGTTTTACCTTCAGTAACCAACCTCCTCGCTTTGTATACGTAGGAGGCGCCGCTGGTACTCTTAATTCTGCAACTCAATCGGATGCTGGATCCGACCATTTCCAAGGAGGTCTTCATACACTCGTCCAATTCAACTCCAATCTTGTTACTACAGATAGACAACGTGTAGAAGGTATTTTAGCCTGGCAGTATGGTATACAGAGTGTTTTACCTTCCAACCATCCCTATAAGAATGCTGCACCAACTTAAGGAAAAATTGAAGTCGTCGCTCACCATTCCTTGAGTACCAACATGGAATCAACTCTCTGGGATGAGTCTCGCATGGCAGAGCCTACACTTTTGAAGTACAACGTTCACACTCCTTTTCAGGGATTGCCTATGGAGAAGATTAAGAAGGTTGCAGAGGTGTCATCCTTGCCACTTTGTCTTATGCTTTATAATCTTAATGGTGATATGAATATTGGTATGTCCATCAGAACAGCAGTGATTCTCGGTTGTTCTGATGTGTATGTGATTGGTCGTCGCAAGTATGATAGGCGTTCTGAGGTTGGTGCGAAGAATTATATTCATATTCATAGGTTTACTCATTTGGAAGATGATTTCTTTGAAAAGAACAAATTGATCCCTATTCTTTTGGAGCAGGGTGGAACCCCGTTGGAGGATTTCTGCTTCAAGCCATTTCTTCCCAATAAGATGGAGGAGGGATGGAAACTTGTCTTTCTTGTAGGTTGTGAAGCGACAGGTTTCTCCAATTCTTTTCTGAAGAAGCATTCATATGCACCTCGTATTTCTATCAGTCAGTATGGTGTTATGAGATCTCTCAATGTAGCCATTGCGGCCTCTATTGTGCTTTATGAGTACGTTAAGCAGTGGCGGCATCATTCACCACATTCTCTGCAGTAACTACTTCTTCCTGTGGTGCAGGGGGAATATCTATAGGGGCTTGTACGGAATCATTTAAAACATCCGTGCAAATATCAACTCCAAACAACTCTTTTGCTTTTGCATAGATTTCAGTTATAATGGCAGTTAAATCTTTGATTTCTATTTCGGCAGTTTGATTGTAATAACTTAAGAAAAATCCAGGAACTCCATTTCTTTTTTCTTCACGAGTTTTGTGAGCCTGTAAGAAAAATCGGCACATCCAAACATTAGCAACACGATTAATACTAAAACTTTGAATTGTAACATATAGATTTTTATATTGGACGTAATCAAGACCTTGGAATTCTGAGACAAGGAAACCCATTCTTCTTAGAAACTAGATTCTAACTAGAATGGGCTTAACAGCAGGACCCACGTATACCACAGAAGAAGGATTTGAAATTTCACCTTTGTATTTATCCGTTTCCGGATTTCGCTTTTTACAACTATCAGGAAGTCTTAATTATCAAGCCGTTGTGTATGTGGAAGGCTACAAAAGCAGAGAAGATAAATATGCTGGTCGTAAACCTATAGCACTTCCAGCATATTTAGCCAATGCAGAAGGGTTCGTTCATACACTTGATTTTGTTCGGAAAGGAGCATTTGGAGTCTTTTATGGAATTGTTAAACAAGTCTGGACTCAGGCAGGATATGTAGTTGAAGATGTGAAAGAAATGGGACAATGTGATCCTCAAGATTATGTTTTTGATTGTTCTGGTTTTAATGTGGACGGATTTGGTTGTTCTGGATACAATCGTGATGGCTTTGACAAGGATGGATTTAATAAAGACGGTTGGGATCGTTGGGGATATAATCGTCAAGGGTTTGATGCAGAGGGGTATGATAGACAAGGGTATGACGTACAAGGATTCAACAAGGATGGATTTAATCGTTTTGGATATGATGCTGAGGGTTACGATAGAGATGGTTACAACAACCAAGGGTACAATCGTGCAGGATTTGATAGGGATGGTTATAACCGGTTTGGCCTTGATGTAAATGGAAATCCTAGACCCCAGTCTATCCTCATCCCTAGTACATTCACCATAGCCCAACTCCTCGATCTTAGCGGTTCAGAAGTAAGTCCTCCAAACGCTTAACACGACTATTTAATTCTTTCACAGATTCAACCAATATAGGAATTAATTTATGATAGGCTACGGAGAGTTTTTCTTCTCCAAGAACTGCTTCGGGAATGACTTCTCGCAATTCTTGGGCAATCACACCGATATCATTCTGACTCAAATCTTTCCATGTGAATCGTACACCTCGTACACCCTGAATCAGACTCATAGCATTTGTCAAAGGTCCAATATTAGTCTTGTATCGCTTATCGGATAGAGATAAGAATGAAAAGGCCGAACAATTTCCTGTTATGTCACAGGCACCACCAATCTTCACAGAACCCGTTGTATCAATACTTTTGGTTGGATTTGAGAGTCCTATCCCCAGATAACCTGTTTCTGTAAATCTTGCAAATTCAGTTCCAAGTGCATTCTGGAATGAAATAGAATCCGCTGTTCTCAGTGTACTTGTATACCCCCATGCAGATTTGCCAGTGTAGTCTTGGCACATGAGATTTTTTCCAGGTTCTGGATTTCCACTGGAGATAGAAAAGGTTGCAGGAGATTGAATAAGAAAGTTACTTCCAGAAAAGGTTGCATTATAATTTGAGTTAAATGAAAAGAAGTTACTATTCGCAATATTGAATGAAATAAGAGGATTATTCCCTGTTGCACTCGATACAAGTAAGATGCTAGTTGCTCCAGAACTGATTTGTGTTCCTGTGCCACCACCTGTTCCACTTCCACCCACAAATACTGTACCATTTTGATAAAGATTTACATTGGAAAGATTGATGTCATCAATCACTTGAATAGGTGTTGTATCATATTTCGCAATAGTGTTAATATTAATTCGTTTCAGATCATAGTTGACCATTGTTGCTATATTTTGAACTTGATTGGACAATACGTCAAGTGGAGTAAGACCTGATGCATTTGTAATAACATTTTGTAATTCAACAATGTTGACTATATAATTGCTGGCATTGAGCTGGGGGTTTTGGCTCATCTCTTCTGTGCGCAAAGAAGTTGAAAAAGGGATTATTCGCGTTTGAATAGAGAATGAACTTGAATATAGGTCCTCAATACTATATCAACAGCAATACATCGGCTGTCCTCATTGATTCGAGAAATATAATAAATGGTTCAACAGCAGTTGTATATTTATCTTCTATCACAGATCCCGGACGTACTATTTCAATTCGTGATACCACAGGATATTTGAATTCAACTACCTATATAACTCTAAGCACAACACGGAATGTCTACTTTCCCAATCAACAATCTACATTTTCATTTCGTACTCCCTATGGTTTTGCCAATTGCACCAATCCAACCTCTAGCAGTTGGCAACTCACCAATGTCTACGCACACTCATTAAATTCAACTGTGTTAACAAATCTCAATACCTATAATCTTCAGGCCAGTACAGTTGCATCCCAGTATTTTCAAAGTAGATCTATAACAGTCCAGAATTTTACAACTTTCTCTGATCTTAGTAACAATATTATCGTGGATTCAAATGGAACCTCTAATATTCTAACAAATGTTAACTTTTCAACATTAAATGGATCACCATTTTCTGTAGATATTTCCAATGCAGTTGTTTCAAATCTTACCTTTGCAGATGGGGTTTCACCTAACAAAATAGGAGGGCATTATGTTTTAAATAGCGGGTATGTTGACATTTCAAATGTGAACTTTATTGGACCAGACTCATTTCCATTTGTTTCTCGCAGATATATTGGGTGTAATAGTCCAGTAGGCCATTTAGATGTAAATGTTACTTCACACGGAGGATCATCTAATTTTGAGGTAAGGAGTTTTACGAGTGGTGGAAACCTTTTAACACAAGATGCGCAGGGAATAAGTTGGTTAGTTTTAAATGCAAAATCATTTTTATAACGTTCTCATAGATTTATAGTATGAATTTGGCAAAAGGTCCTGAATACTATATAAATACGTATACATCAGGTCTTCTTATAGATTCAAGTACTATTTATCCTGGCTCAACTGCTATTGTATACTTATCATCCATTGCAACTCCCGGTTATTCTGTATCAGTACGAGATTCAACAGGGTATCTAAGTACCAATAAATACATCACACTTAGTACTACAAAGGATGTTTTCTTTCAAGATCAGCAGTCTACATTCTCCTTTAATGCACCTTATGGATTTGCAACAGTAAAAAATAACTCACCTACTTCTTGGCAACTTACAAATTTATATTCATATCCTTTTTCTCCTTCATCTTTGAATACATTCCTTGGTACATCCAATATTCAAGTAAGTACAATTTCTTGTGAATATATCAATACAAATACAATTGCATCACAAAGTTATTATGATGCACGTGATTCTACTTTAGATGTTTCTGGTATGAGTATTACAATTCAAAATGCAAGTGTATCTACTATAAACAATTTTCAATATCCTATTAATTTATCAAAAATAACAGTATCGTCACTTTATTTTTATAATACTCCTGAAAAAGTATTTGGAGAAACAACACTTTCCCAAGGATTCAGTTCCATTCAAAATCTTCTCTATGCAGGATCAAATTCACTTTTCTTTACACAACGCAAATTTTCAAGTTTAACTCCTGGACGACTTGGGCATTTGATTGCTTCACCAAGCACATTTGGAGCATCTACCTTCTTTGAAGTTCAAAGTTATACGGATGGGGGAACCCCTTTTGATGGAGATAATTCTACATTCTACTGGATGCTTTTTAATATAAAGATGCCCTGATGTTCTCTGGTAGAACTAGAGTATGAGTATACAGATTGGCCCACAATATTCTACGAATAGAGACTCAGTAATATTTGTGAATACAAGTTTTCCTGAGTATTCAACCGCTGTTGTTTATTTATCTTCTGTTACAACTCCCGGTTTTAAATTCACAGTACAAGACTTGAATGGGGGATTATCAAGGAACAAATACATAACAATAAGCACTATACAAGATATTAATCTTCTTTCACCTGCATCTACAATTGCTTTTAATTCTCCTTATGATTCCTATTCTTTTACAAGTCTTTCACCAACATCTTGGATTGTGAATAATAAATACAACAATCCTTTGAATGGATCCAATTTACTCTTAGATTTACAGGCATCCACAATCCAAACCTCTAATCTTTCCTGCTTAACAATCTCAACGATATTTTCTTCCATGTCTACTTACAATTCATCTATTGCATATTCCTCTTTTAGGATTCCTTATGTGAACAATCAGGTTTATCCTCGACCAAACTATAGTTATAATATCAATTCCCTTTCATTTTCACAAGGTCAGCAGCAGTGCTTTGGTACAACTGATTTATATGAAGGACAATCAACTGTTACAAATTCTTTCCTTCGTCCTTCTTCTATTATTCTTTTACAACGTGTTTCTACAAATAATTCACAAGATCTTGGATATCTCTTTACATCAAACACGGGTCCAAATACATTTAAGATAGTGAGTTATCGCTCTGATGCTCTTAGAATAGCAAGGGATTATTCAAGTGTGAGTTGGATCCTTTTTAACGGCTTCCAGAGAAGTGAGTCTAATATAGGCGGCGGTGGTGGAGGGGGACCAGGGCCAGGCCCCATTTGAACGTAAGTAGGCACCTAAGTAATTCTAATACACAAAAATAGAGTTCGTGAATGGCTGGGTCTGAAAAATATTATGCCCCGTATCTCTCTGATTCAGATACAGGATATACTTCGGATACAAGTGATACAAGCACATCAAGTTCACAAAGTAGATCTTCCTGGTCGACTGGTGAAGAAACATCCGTCAGAGGCCGCGCTTTGAATCCTCCTAACTTTCGACAGTTTGCATCAGGGCTACAATTAACACAAGCAGCATCTCCTTCTTTTTCAACGGAGGAAAAGGTTCTTAACAGGCGAGTTTCAGGATTGCAAATGTCGCCAGTGGATTATCAACGCGAGAAACTAGACAATTTATATCTGAAAAAAGATGCCTCCGGTGCTGACATTGAGAAGACTATTGATTTCAGTAAACAAACCATTACGAGTATTGTCATGTTAGACAGCAGAGATCGTGATAAGAAAATCTTTCTTCAACCTACAAATGTTACATTAAGACTTCCAAGACCCTATAAAAATATCACAAATTTTCAAATTATCCAGATTAAACTTTTGAGTAGTTTCTTTTATTTCCGTGCAGACAAAAATAACATTTCTATCACGATTCACGAACAAGGTCGATACTTGCCTCCTGGTGCAACATCTGGTCCTTTGAATTCTATTACATCTTACATTCGTGAAGGAACCTATAATATTAATACGCTTATTCAAGAACTTACACAAGAACTCAATGTGACACCCATTTTCTATGATTATCCTGGTGGTTTCTCACAATTTGCTCCAATCTTTGCATCTACTGGTGATTATTCTCTCAATTTTAATCAACCTGGAGACTATTACTATGATGCTCTAAACAATCAATTTATTCAAAATCCCACAATGACACAAATCGTACAGAAATATTTCCAAACAGTTAATGCTGGTTTACCAAGTTACACGTTGGATCAGATTAAGATTGCCTATTACTATCCTGTACTCAAAGAGGCTATTCTTGATGCAACTTTCAATGATACAATCAGTTTTGATATTGCTAACACGAGTGCTCTACTCCCCACTGAGACCGTTCGCTCCAGATGCATTTACACCTTCCAGGGTTTGAATGATCCTATTGTACTTCAAGTGATTGACTTGAACGTATTGGCACTTGATAATTATCGCCTTTCTCACACATTCCGTTATTATCTTATTAACAAGTACACAATCAGTTATCAAACGAATAACAATCGTATCACTATTACTTCTACACAACTCAATACAAGTTTAACAAATCTCTTGAATAGCAAGTATAATCAATATCTTGCCGAACAACTTCAACAGTATAATATCTCGCAGGATCAATATAATACACTTTCTACAGTGAATTCACTCCTACTTGCAATTCTTACTGATATGTATTATTATATACAACAACAATTCTCTCAGTACTTTGCAATTAACTTTAATTCGTATTCACTTCCTTATTATACCAATGTATTCAATCAAATTCCTATTCAAAATGGTCTCAACGCAACAGGTATCAGTAGCAATTATGATGCACAAGTTATTGCAAAGAATATTACACCACAAAGTTTGAATGAATTAAGTACATTCCGCACGCAGCCTGGTTATTATTGGAATCGTTTGAATGCTCTTTCTACAACTGTTAATGGGTATTTTAATATGAACTCCAATTCAACTATCAATACGTATCTGGATTATGGTAGAGTTTTTAATAATATATTGGATAAGCAAGATTTGTCTACTCCTTTAGTTCTTGATTCATCACCCTTCTCTTCAAATCTTAATACATCAACAGCAACCCTTTACCAAAATAAACTTCTCCATTACGCAGATATTGTTACTAATATTGAACCTACACAATATACAACGTTTCGTTTCAAATCTCCTGTGCGTCAGACACTAAGAGTTGCAGCATTCCCTAGACCAACAAAATACAGATATCCTGCTTATAATGCTGTAACCTATGATGCTGAAAAGCAGAGACTTTTTGATAACAGTTATGCATTTGTTGAAAATGCACAAAATTCTAAGATGGATGTCCTCTATGCAACTTCTAATCTTGTTACAGTTCCTGGGTTTGATTCTACTGGATCTAATTACTTTGGATCTAATTTCAACACAATGTATGCCCTGTGGACGAGCAATGTAAATCTCAACATAGCAAATACTCGTACGTATTTTACCTTTTTAACACCCACTCCACCATCTGCACCAGTTTCAAAGGGATACACATATAACTTAAATATTTCTGTTGTCAATGGCTCTTTACTTAGTAACTTTGCCTCACCTATCCAAGTCTTTTTGTATCATGATCGTGGAGCGTTTATGGCGGATATTTCAGATGTGAGAAATGAGAAACCACTTCATTATTTGCAGTCGGCCACCTATTCCAATACAACGATTGGAACTCTCTCTCTTACTGCTTATGCACAGCAGCGCTATTATCTTATGGTTCGTTCCAAGGATACTACATTCTCTGCAGTAGATTTCCGTCTTGTTGCTTACTATCCTAATGGAACTTCTTATACTTCTTTAACAAGTACACTCACTAATTTTGATCCACTTGCAAATCCTTTGTCAAATCTCACAAACTATAATTATGCTTCACTTGCAGATTCTAATTTTATCCGTCTTCCTATTAATCAAATTGGCAAGAATTCTAACAATGGAGTTGATAGTAATTATACAGTGTTTTCAACAAATCTTGTCAAGATGGGTTATGATGCAAATGGAGTAAGCACTGACTTGACAGATTATATTGGGTATGATTCTGCAAGCAATCTAACATATGTAAATCCTAATGCACTCTATCGTGTAGATCCTATCACTGGTTACATATTCCAAGCAAATTCTCCCTATAATTCTACAACACAGCAATATTTTAGCGCGGGCAGTTCTAATCAATTATTTACCTCGAATGTTGCAAGCACTTATACACCTGCAATCGTTTCCAGTCGCCAAGAAGTACTAGCACATTACTATGACGGTACCTTCATGATGCCTCTTCCTACTCAGTCCAATATCGCCTTCTCAAGTATATTATCGTTTGATGTTATTCAATCAGAATCTGTTTCATCTAATATTGGTCCTTTCCCTTACACAGATGCAACAACTCTTCCTGGATTTATCACATCCAATGGAGACATTGATATCTCTCAACGTTCTAATGTATCAAAGGGACGCATTCCTGGGTATACTTATGATACAAATCCTATCTTTTCCTATAACTATTTGAAGTTAGGAAATGGTCTAACAGGTATTTCGTTGATCCCTGATGATGGAGTCTGGGATGTGAATCGCATCATGTTAAAGAGTCGCTACTTTGGAGATAGTATTAATGATCCTAATAGACAAATAAAATACCTAGGTATCTACATTGCATCCTATGTAAATTCATTGGCTCCTGAAAATATCAATCTTTCAAGTGCGTACATGGTCATGGAATTAAGCACTTCAGTAACTTACAATTCAAACACCTCTAATTTTGGATTTGCCACTGAATATGGAACCTTCTATGAATGGGTGCGCAGTAAAACCTACATCCCTGCTTCTAATCAATATATCTATGGGTACGCCCAACAAATTAGTACCATGAATACAGATAGCAATGCATTTTATACAATCTTGCCTTTCAAATCAGATGGAACTCTTACAACATATACTGCACTTTCTGGAACTCCTACACCTTATTTCCCTTTCTATTCAGTAGCCTCTACCAGTACCACTTACCTCGATGGTTCTACAACCCCTGAAGGAAAAGGTGTTGTTTATCCTACTACGAGATCGAACCCTGATACAACACGAGGACCTCCCACTGGTGGCAATCCTACGCAAGCCAAATATGAACGCAGTATACCTATTACAAATTCTGTTCTTCAATATCTCAATCAGGAGCCTTTCTATACTGGAATCTCAAGTCTAAGTAAATATGGTCCTTCCTCTTTCTTAAGCAATACTGGATTACCAACCTTTGCAGATTCTGAATTCCGTGTCAATGGGTATGCACTTTTTAACAGAGCAGGTGTGTATGATATTTATTCTATAGCACAGAGCACCAATAATTTAACCTATAAGAATACTATAACTCCTGACTTATTTGGAACAAATCTCTCTTCTTCACAACTCATGGCGATAAGTGGAAATGAAAATGAATTTGCATTCCTCACGATGGAGACACAAAGTCGGTATGTGAATACTGGTGGATTTTCGAATAATGAGATTACTATTCCAGTAGGAATGAATGTGTTATTTGGCCTCTGTAATAATATCACAAGCAATGGAAGTAACATTACAACTACAGAAACGATCACGTTTTCTTCTGGAACATATGATACAACACAATTCTTATATCTTCTCAATCAAAATCTACAAAGTTATGGGCTTACTGCAGAAATTAATACAAATTCTAATTTTAAGATTAGTTATTCGTATGCAAGTTACCCAACTTTTACAAACAATTTCTCTATTTCTTTCTTAAATTATGCAAAGCAAGCAGCGCTCTTTGGATTTTTACCAAAGATCTACAATTCAACTGGTTCAAATATTATATACCAAGTAACATCTGGTTTGACACCTCAGATATATTATGTCATTTCATATCCAACTGCTTCACCATTTCCAACTATTTCAGATCCCCCTCAAGGTTATGTTTTGTATATTAGTCAAACCACTTTTACAATTGATTTTGATTCTGATACAAGTTTGGCTGGAATTTTTGGATTTGATTTAGCAAGTTATTCTGCTACTCAAGATGCTACTAGTGGTTACTATTATATTCTTTCACCCCAACAAGTGACAAGTGGGATTACAAGTCTTTCATTAAATTATAGTTCAGGTCCATATAAATTGGAAATTAAGGGAAATTACGAGTTTTCCTTAGCATGGACGACAGCAGATGCTGTACTGGCTACTCTTTTAGGATTTAGTTATCCAGTTACAGTTACTGCTTCACTGAATTCAGGTGATTATACACTCATATCACCAAATTTAGTTAACACAGATCCTTACCCAGTCTACAGTCAGAGATTTGAAATAGATACATTAAATCCATCTACAATGACAGTTGAGAATAGAGGTATACTTACATCGAGTAATGCATTCTATTTACCTCCTCTTCCTACAAATTGGTCGAATGTTCTTCCTTCGTATCCCAGTTTCCCAACGACTATCTTAACTGATTTCCAAGCGGGAATTACTAGTGGACCAGGAAATCTTTCCAATATCGGTACCTATACTGCGAGAATTACAAGTGTAGATTCTTTCAATTATACAAACAAGGGTGGTTACAATTTTGGATATACTATTTCTTATGATGGTTTGGCTTCTATTTCAAGTGGAGTCAGTAATTATGTATGGCCTCCTGCTGAATGGTGGGGTGCTTCTAAGGTCAGTTCCGTTCTAGATTCCAATACTCTCCCTTACATTACTCAACCTCGTTTCATACGCAATACGACGCCTACTTTGAATTCTTGGTGCAATTATGATGTTGTAAAAGGTACTGCGAGACAGAAATACTTTGATGTTCCAAACAATCCTCTTGGTAATTTCCATATTGGATATTTTAGTTCTGCAACAACTCTTGCTGGAACAACAAAATACAATCTTAGAGATTATATACCTGGAACTTCCAAATATACCTTCAATCCTGCAAGCAATCTACCTACCCTAGCCTATGTTGATTTCAGTTTCCTTTCTACAAATATTGTTTTCTCTAATGGATCTACAACATCGCCATTTGCCCTTGAATATCCTATCGTACAACCTTGGGGTTACGATCCAGTTAACAACACGTCTACTCTGAGTACTCTAGTGAATTCAAGTGTTTATCCTAGAATTTATAACGTCAATCTTATGTATAAGCCAGACGAAACTGCATCACTTTCCAATAGTCATCAATATGGTGCGATCTGCACTAAAGCCTATGGTTCACAGCAACAATTCATGCTCGCATATGATTTCTTTGATATTAATTCTAATTCTGGTATTGCATCCAAAACTTACTACCAATATGTTGAGTCACGTATAACATCCAATGGTTCTAACTCAATTGATTATCTGTTTGAACCGGCAACTCAAGTTATACAATCTTATGAAGGTTCAAATCTAGTTCCTTATGATCTGAAGACAGGAGCAGATGGTGGATTCTGGATAACATTTAACGAAGGCAATCGCATTACTGCATCTAATACTGCAGCAGAACTTGTACTTCAATATGCCTCTGTATGGGGTAATCGCAACAATCAGTTTGATAGTCCAGTTAGTATAAAGAATGCTTATCAACTCTTCTATCCTACACAACGAATTGTTATGACAAAGATTAAAAATCAATATGATCCCATAACAGATCTCAGTGGTATTTTGTATCCTGAGTGGCCTCATACAAATATGTTTGTCTATAATTCTTACTCAAATTATGTAGCAGATATTTCTGCAAACAAATGGGGCATGGAAAGTTCTAATAGATTTATGGTTTCTGATACAAATTTCTCAGGTACTTACTACAATGCAACTTGTCTAGATGTACCACTACTTCCATCTTCAAATTACTATTACCTTGCGGTACGTGGTTACAGTCCAACCGAAAAATCCCAAGTGATGTTACGATTTAGTCTTCCAAATCTCTATGATTTTGGATACACAAGATTCACTGACCTTTCTAATGAAATTTTCCTCTATCCCTCCTCCCCTAGTCTTTTCAACTCTAATTATGGCAATCTTCTTATGGCATTCAACAGTAATTTTGTCTTTGGTTCCAATGGAAAGGTGTTTGGTTCCAATATCATTGTAGGATACAATGGATCTAACTTTTCTAACATAAATGGATTTGGAGATTTCTTGCAGGAATTTATTGGAATCTACAACGTCTACAATAGCAATGTTGAAATTCTTACAAAGATCAGTGCTGCTATTCAATCCAATATTAATAATTTCATTACAACTGATCTTGCTTATATATTGCCACCCAATGCTCTTCAGCGTCAGAGATATACAGATCCTATTATATATTCAATTCTCTGGAAATCTGCTCTTCCTCCACAGTACTTGCCTTTGGAAGACAATTGGGGCCTTGGATGGAATCTTGGATATGATAAAGAAGACACACCTTATGATACAACACATGTTGCACAGAGTTTCTACAAGATCTTAGATGACTATATTAACTTGAAACTCAATGATGAATTTGATATGAATCGTATGGATACAGGTGCAAAAGAAAATCTCTCCGCAACTCTTGAACCAACAGGTACACTCAAAGCCTATTATGGAAAACTTCTTCTTGCACCGTTTGGTTCCTACGCACAAACGATTATCAGCAATCCTGTTTCTTTCCAACTTCCCATTCCAAGAATGGAAAAAATAACCTTTACTTGGACTGATAATCTTGGAAATACGATTGATAATGGAGATTGTGAATGGAATGTTGTACTTCAAATTGTGGAAGGGCTTGAACCAGGTAGACCTCAGCAGAAGCCAATTGTACTACCTAGATAGAATGGAGCCTGTTCCTCCCCGAAATTTTCCAAGAATAAAAAATACTCCAGTGCAAACGATTCCAATCACAAACCAAGGTCCTGCACCTTTTTATCCTCCTGTTTGTTTGAAATATCATTGGGATCCCACTGCAATTCTCCGACACACATTACCTGAAGGTCGTATACCTCTTCCAACGGATCCTCGCCCTTGGGTGAAGGTTTGTATGGAGTACACAACATCTGCAACAAATGAACCTGCCCCTGAAGTTCCCGCTGGTTCTGTTCTTCCTTCTGGAGGCCAATTCTACCCTCCTACGAAATATCAGGAATCCATTGACAATGAATCTCTGTTACGTCGTTTGGATAGACCTCTAGGAACTTGTGAAGCCGATCAGTATACTCCCTGTGAAAATGGAGATATGTATTCTGCTCGTGAACTTGTTCCCAGACATCGTCAACCCGATAGTCGTTTTGTTTCTGAACTCGCCTATCCTCAAGCCCTCTTACGTGCTGGACCCTATCCTTGTCGCGACGAACAAGACAAGATTAACTTGGCACGCTCTCCCCATTTGTTTAACAATGCGACAAAGCAGGAGCGTTATAAACAAGCCTTCCCTACGAAGAAGATGACGACTCCCTTGCCATCTTCAGTATAAGAGGTGCTTTGGTATTCCAATCTTCAGGCAATTGTAAAATATAGATCCTTCCTTCTAATGGCATCATAACACCAATGGTTGTATTTTCATTAATGTCTGCAAACCAAGACACCATTGCCAAATACAATAAATCTTGTGTATTTAACGTATCTTTTTCTGTAGATCCTATTTTCCAGAAACAGGTATCCGTTTGTAAATCAATATTTTCTTGCAATTGATCTTCAAATGTGTATTGGACGCTCATTCCAACTGGGCTATACTTACTCACCCAATGAGAAAGTGCCTCTTCTAGACAATACAAATACTCATGAAGTTCTTCATCTTCTAGATTGGCAAACATACTTGTACTTCTGTAAAGTGCAGCATTACGACCCTCTGCTACAAGAGAAAGTGCACCAATTTTCCAAATGTCTACCAAACACTCTCTCCAATGCATAGTTGGATTCACCAATTTTCTCCAACTGCGAAGAACATCTGCTCGCCATTCTGTGGGAACCACGTATCGTGTTGGAGCGATACGAAATTCCCGCAATCTATAATCATCAAAACGAAGGGGACGAAGTTGGCCTCGAATCTTCGCTACAATACTCGTTGCACGGATTAAATCACGAGGTTCCCAAGGAAGATTCTTTGCTGCGGCCCAGGCTTCAATCATTCCATAATCAATAGGTGGAGGTGTTTTCGCTGCTTCTTCATTGTCAAAGAAATGAAATATACATTCTTCTAATTCTGCAGGCCACAGAGTCCAGAATTCTTTATCTTCCGTAAAAATTCGCAATGTAAACAGTAAATTTTCTGCTTCTAGATTTCTATACGGAATGTTGGATAAGAAACTAATCTGTCTGAGCGTCCAGATTCTTAAAAATCTCTGAAAATCTGCAGAAAGTTCTCCTGAAGCCCAGGAGGGCAATTTCCAAATAAATCCAGGAGGAAACAACGGAATGCTTCGTAGCCTATCACGTGTAAACCATGAGAGAATTCCTTTATCGCGCAAGGCTTGTATATCATCTCCATCTAAACAATTAAGCAAATCTCTCAAGCGTTTCTTTCCTTCTTCAATATCAATGGTACTCAAACAATATTTCGCCAGCCCATGATAGGTCATAAAATCATAAGGTATTTCTCTTATAAAGCGACATAAGTCTCTTTCATCACGGATATAACTTAAATAGAGTTTTTCACGAGCCCGCGTAATACCAACGTAGAACAATCTTCGCTCACAGACGACTTGGTCGGCAGATTTACTGGATGGAAATGCATCATCGTTGCAATGAATCATATACACACAATCCCACTCAAGTCCTTTGCTCGCATGCAATGTCGCTAGATCAATTACAGGACCTCCACCTTCTCCAGATTCCTCATCTATTCCAATATCACGTAAGCGGCAACGCAATCCTCGTTGGATCATTTCTTCTTCAATCCTGTATAAGTCTACATTCGTTCTACTCAGGACAGCCATAGTTTGATGTCCTCCTTCAGAAATTTTTTCAAGTATATCCTGTACTATCCATCGTGTTTCGTCACTAGCACGATAGAAAAAGCGCACGTGTGGTTTTTCTCCCCCTTTTTTTTCAGCCAACATACTGCCTTTCCAAGGAAGAGTAGGAATACGTAACATAACAGAATTGGCTGCACGAATAATACTTTCACGACTTCTGTAGTTTCTGCGAAGTTGATCGTCAACCAATCCACGAATATCTTTATGGAGTTCTAAAATATATTTTACATGACTCCCTCTCCATGTATAGATATTTTGACAATCATCACCCACGATAATTAAATAGGCTCCAGGGTGAAGAAGTCTCTGTAAAAATCTCCACTGTGTAGAATTAATATCTTGAAATTCATCTACAACAACATATTTGAGTTTTGACACCCATTTGCGACCTTTCTCTGTTGTTAACCATTTTTCTCCCATCCCTACCAGTTCATCTACAAAATATAAGGCATGAAGCGAATTGGGTGAATACTGTTGAAGAAGATTTCTAGACAATCCATGAAAAGTTCCTATCCAGAGTTTTGAACTCCCTATAAGATTTTCTATTCTTGTTTTCATTTGCAAAGCAGCATTTCTTGAAAAGGTCATTAAAATAATTTGTTCTGGTTTTACTCCATAATGTTCAATGAGATAGGCGATGCGTGCAGTTAACGTTGTTGTTTTACCAGAGCCAGCAGACGCTATAATTCTCTGATGACAGTTCATTGGACGTTGAATGGCTTGACATTGTTCTTCATTTACTAAAATTGTTTTTTTTGAAAATTCAAGATACAAATTAAGAGGTATAACCTCCATGCTTAAATCTTCTTTACTTTAGTGAAATAGGCTTAGATGGTAGATGTTTTCTTTGAAAATCCGCCTACTTCAAAATGGGATGTTCTCCTTCCTCAGATAGTTTTATATTCGTATAAACGTTTCTGCATGGCAAGATTGGCAGAAGATGCATCTGCAGTTCTCATAGCCGATCCAGTAGATTTGTCAGGTGGACTGCCTGCTTCCCATGAATCTCTCTGGTCTTCCCAGATTGAACTTGTCAGTGCATTTGGTCCAGAGCCTTTCAAGGTATTCTTAGAAGACTGGTGGAAACCTGAAATCACGGAACAGGTTTCTATGTTGGAAGAGTTAGACACATATTTGCGGAATTTAACCATTGAGTTTGATACAGCGCTTCTTACTGATGATTTTGAAAAACAAAACATTATTGCAGAACTCTTAGAAGAAGATTTTTATTTATATTTTCAGAATTGGATTCCCGATGCATTCAAAGATTTTTTCTTTTTTCCAAATGCTGATACAGATGATGAAGTTCTAACTAGCACCTTGCAAAAAATCATCGAACTATTTAAACCAACAGTTAAGACACCTCTTCATAAAAAGACACGACGTGTCAACGGAAAACGATCTCTAACACCGATTCGCAATTCTCTCCAAAAGATCAGAAAAACTCGCCGCAATAAACAGAAGCAGAATGAAGTATTACAAATCTCAGCAAGTTCGTCAAGTGATGGGACCTAACGGACTCAAAGAAACGGTCATGGATGTAGAAGTAAAGAATGGACGTGGAACAAAATCAGTGATTATCACGGAAGATGGGAAAACAAGAAAAAGTGTAAAGAAACTTACGAACAAAGAAATAAAAAATATTGGCATGAACCGATTCATGCCAGGTTTCTTTACAAAGTGCATCGGCGATTGCAAAAAGGCAACGCGCTCAAAATCAAAGACGAGAAAAGCAATGAAAAAGAAGAGAGTCTAAATGCTTGAAATTGCTTTGTTTATTTCAATATTCTTTCTTGTGCTTGTATTTTTTTACAAACAGAAGGCAGACGGTTTCAATATTTTACAAATAGAAGCAGACAAACTATCTACATTTCATGAACTTCTTTCTGAGAAATATCCGATTGTTGTACGAGGATTAGGTGAACCCAAATTTCTTACTCCTGAGATTCTCAAATCAACACCACGGCTTCATGGATTCCAACTTGGACCCAAACTTTATCTTGGTGATCTCTTAAAAGATCCTAAAAATCTCCCTTCTCATTTGCAAGTATCCGATGAATTGAAACGAACACTTGCATCAGAAGTAGGTCTTCATGTGTGGGCGGAACATTCCTGGCTTCCTCATTATTCAGGAGAGAATCCTGCTTGGTTTCTCAGCCTTGATACAAAAGTGAATATTGGTTCTATTGGAATGACAAAAGCATCTGCTTATTCAACAGTAATCTATCCCACGAGTGGAAAATTCGTTTGTTCTTTAATGTCAGATTCTGCTGAAAAGTTTTTACCCAAACGTTGGCAAGGTCGTTATCTTAGTGAACTCACTGTCTCAGATACACCTTTACTCAAAGAAATTCAATTTGTAGATATTGTTCTTCGTCCAGGACATATGTTGCACATTCCCGCACATTGGATATTCTCCTGCAAGGCTGAAGCCGATTCAAGCCTTCCTCTCTGTGGTATCTTAGAAGTACATCATCCTATTAGTAAACTTGCATCATCTTTGGAAAATTGACGCCTTTGACCTCATCAGAAATAGTATGGAAGAAACATCATCTTTAGAGGAACTTGATACTCTCTCTTCAGCATCTCTATGCAAAGATCTTGAAGAGATGAGTAAAACCATTTTAGGATCAATTGCGGATTGCAAAAGCCATGTGCGCCATGTGATTTCAAAAGCAAAAGAAACTCAACCCCCCATTCTTCAACTTACACTCAAACCACGCGCTTCTTCCCGCTCTTGGATGCAACAGCATGCACTTTCAGAGAATGAAGTAACACTCAAGGAATTTCTAGACTGCTTCCTTAGCAGTTATAGTTCTCAAAACAGGCTTGATATTAGTACCCTAACAGTGAACTTAGCAAAAGAAGAAGCAAAACTATTTCATTTACCCGCAGGACCAGCACATTTCTTTGATGTACTTGCTGCTCTCCCAACAATCTTTCACTAACTAAAGGCGACTTTGTAAAATTAACGATGTATTTTCTACCTTTTTTGTATGGAAGCACTTTCACGAGAACAAAAAGAAGCATTTGATGCAATCCTAGAAGGCGAGAGTATCTTTCTAACAGGTCCTGGAGGAACAGGGAAATCCTTTCTGATTCAAACAATTATGGAAGAAATCCCAAAACTCACAGGCAAAACAGTAGCAGTAACTGCTATGACAGGATGTGCTGCTCTTCTACTTGGTAAATATGCCAAGACGCTTCATGGATGGGCGGGAATCGGATTAGGAAGAGGAACAGCACAAAGCCTATCGCAAAATATTCGAAAAATTCCTCCTCTTGCAAAGCGATGGCGTGAAACAAACATTTTGATTATTGATGAAGTAAGTATGCTAACACCTCTCCTTTTAGAAACTCTTGATGAAATTGCAAAGATTCTTCGTCGTTCTCAACGTCCTTTTGGTGGAATGCAAATTGTCTTTGTGGGTGATTTCTTACAACTTCCTCCTATTACCAAAGAGAAAGTTACGCGATTTGCATTTGAAAGTCCTGTTTGGACTTCTTTGGTGAAACGTACAATTCAACTCAAACAAATCTTCCGTCAAAAAGATACAACATTTCAGAATATTTTGGATGAAGCGCGTATGGGTTCTTTATCCAAAGATAGTCTTACTATCTTGGAAACCCGTATCAATCAGGACTACAAGAAAGAGAAAATTCAACCTACAATTCTGTTTACCAGACGAGTTGATGTAGAAGAAATTAACACTTCTCATTTGGATAAACTTCCAGGTATTGCAAAGACATTTAGCGCAGTCACAGGACCTTCAAAACATCCACCTTCTGAGATTCTTGCCACATCGGAAAAGATGGATAAAGATGGAATGTATGTACCAATTTTGACTCTCAAAGAGGGGGCACAAGTCATGCTGGTGGCAAATCTGGATATGGAGAAAGGTCTATGCAATGGAAGTCGTGGAGTTGTCGTAGGATTTCAAGAAACAACCAATTGGCCTATTGTAGAATTCAAACACGAAAGTCGTGTTATTGAACCTCATGCATGGGAATCAGATCATAAACCTCCCATTGTCAGATCCCAGATTCCTCTTCGTCTTGCCTATGCACTTACTATTCATAAATCTCAGGGTGCTACACTGGACTGTGCTCTCGTAGACATTGGTCCAAGTGTCTTTGAATACGGACAAGCCTATGTTGCTCTTTCTCGTGTACGAAATCTAGAAGGATTATACATCTTTGATATTTGTCCGAGGGCTTTTCGGGCTCATCCTCTTGTTAAGAGTTTCTATGATGGAACTTACACACCACCCATTCAAGAAGAAACAAATAAAGATATTCCTTCTTTGGATATATCCTTTAAGAAAGGCATATATGGTTTTATGGAGGAGGATACTGCAACGGAAATAAAAGAAACTCCAAAAACAAAACAAACAAAGTTAAATACATACTTTCCAGGGGTGAGTCGTAACTAAAAATTAACGCAGCCAAACGCAGTTTCACTTTTCAGTAAAATGGCATCTTCTTTCTCAACCAAAAATACGGCGCACCAATCCCGGATGGAATCCTCTCAACTCACTCCTGCACTAGTTCCTGCTACGACTCAACCAGAAGTGAGTCATAAACCATCAAAGAGTACTAAAAGTTCACCTGTACTCTCCCCCACCAAAGCCAAGAAACAACCCACTCAGGAACCGCCTCCTCTAGCATTGAATGCTGCTGAGGAAGTTGCACCCCAAATTGTTCTCCCTGAACCCCTTCTCCAAAATTCTGAAGAGCGCCTTGTTCTTTTCCCCATTAAACATGGGGATGTATGGGCGAAGTGTAAGCAACAGCAATCTGTTATTTGGCTTGCAGAAGAGATTGATGTGAGTAAGGATATGAAAGACTGGGAGAAACTTAATGACAATGAACGTCATTTCATCAAACACATTCTTGGCTTCTTTGCTGGATCTGATGGTATTGTTATGGAAAATCTTGCGACTCGCTTTTCACGCGAAGTAACTTGGCCTGAAGCCCGTTATTTCTATGCAAACCAGAACTATATGGAAGCAGTACACTCAGAAACCTATTCCATTCTGATTGATACCTATATCACTGATAAGAAGGAAAAATATGACATTCTTCACGCCATTGATACCATTCCTTGTGTAAAGAAAAAGGCTGAATGGGCTCTTTCTTGGATTGAAAGTACCGAGGCTGACTTTGCTACTCGCCTTGTTGCTTTTGCTGCAGTGGAAGGCATCTTCTTCTCAGGAGCCTTCTGCTCTATCTTTTGGCTGAAACAACGTGGTCTTATGCCAGGCTTGACTCTTTCTAACGAATTTATTGCTCGTGATGAAGGACTCCATACTGAATTTGCTTGCCTTATGTATTCTAAGATTATTAATCGTCTTCCCAAACAAAAGGTCCATACGCTTATTCGTGAGGCTGTGAAGATTGAAAAGAAATTTATCACTAAATCTCTCCCTTGTGAACTCATTGGTATGAATGCAAAACTTATGGCACAATACATTGAATTTGTTGCGGACCGTCTCTGCGTCCAACTTGGATATCCTAAGATTTATCATTCTTCGAATCCATTTGATTTCATGGAACGCATTTCACTTGAAAATAAAGATAACTTCTTTGAAAAGCGTGTGAGTACGTATGCAAAAGCGGCTGCAGGTAAGAAAGCAGAGGATATGAAGTTCGCCACCAACGAAGATTTCTAAGACCTACAAACAATCTAAACTTTCAGCACATTATATTATTAGTAAGATGGATTTTTCAAGTCTAAGTGTATTAATTCCAATCGTGATATCATTGGGAATGAATACAATTTATCAGATTCCATGGTCATCTCTTTTTTTATTCTTGCAACCTTTTCATATTTATTTATACGAAATCAATGAACGTGAAACCTGTTTACAGATTCAAAAAAATATTTTATATTCAACACATAAAACATCTGAAAAAGGTGCGTATGGATATTGTTTTGGAAGATGGTTTTTTGGATATTTAAACCGTTCCTTTGGTGACTGGTCGATCACTTTACTAGCATCTGAAGATACATTTAAAAGACTTATCCAAACTCAACAAGTAGAAGAACCTATTAAACTCAATTACACTTCTTTGGAGAAGGAAGAAAATAATCCAACCACCCTGCGACTTATCAAGAAAGGGGGGACATTTGGTAATTCATATTTTTCAAAGCGAGAGGTGGAAATTGGGTTTCTTGAACCTCTTCCTCAACAACAAACAATTCTTGAACGAATACAATCAAATCAAGAAAAGTTTGGATATTCTATTGTATTTTTACATGGACCTCCAGGAACTGGAAAGTCAATGATCGCTCACATTTTAGCCCAAAGGGCAAAAGGATATCTTTTTTCAAATCTGAATCTTGTTGAACCTGGTGCAGTCTTTGATGAACTTTACACCTTTGCATCGCCAACAAAGTCAAAACCTCTTATTGTTTTGTTAGACGAAGTAGATATTTTACTCAAACAGATTCATGAAAGAAATGTACCCATGCATAAACATTATCCCAGCCAGATTCAAGATAAATCTGGTTGGAATCGTTTCCTAGATTGTATACAAATTGGATTATTTCCAAATCTTATTCTTCTAATGACAAGTAATAGATCACCTGAAGAAATTAATAAACTAGACCCTTGTTATCTCAGAGAAAATCGTGTGGATTTCACATTTCACCTTACAGACGTTATTGCAGATTAAAGTGCAACCGAGACATTCCAAGGGCATCAACTAATTCTGCTAATTTAGGCTTGAATTGACTTCTGTTTGTTTGAAATGATATATAGAAGAAAGGTTCAACTCCATTTACATGAAGTTTGATAGAAAACATCTGATAATTCACATCAATGGCAGTAATTTCTTTTAAACGAATTGAATTGACAAACATGTAAATATCACTTTCTTCAATATGAGAAACATGTCCTGAATGCACGTAAAGCCAATCACCTGAAATATCTACTTGCATTTTACTATTTAATAAATAGTTTGTTTTCTTAGATAGTTCTATCTTTAAAAAGATAATCATTTGCCTGCCCATCCCAATAAGGGTTGCTTGCCTTTGTGTACTTGGAAAAATTTTCCTTTAGATTATAACCATATGAAGAAAGAAAAGATAAAATAGAATCATAGTCTTGATTGTATACTTCCACTAAAATATAAGAAGGTCTATATTTCTCAAGATTCATCCCTTTGAGTACATTTAACTCGTTTCCTTCTACATCAAGAGAAAGTAGATCAATTTGTGAAGGTTGTATGTCGTCTAATAGTTTTTCGAGGGTTGTTGTTTTTACAGAAAGTTGTGTGGTCTTTCCAGTTCGTTCACCATCAATACTTGCCATCATTCCACCATCAAAATCCCCAAACACAAATGGATGTGGATAGTCGGAAGAAACACAAGCAAATTGTTTACAGATACTATTAGGTCGATTTGTAACACATTTTTGAAAGGCACTTGGAGAAGGTTCAATAAGAAGACCCGTCCACCCCCTGTAAAATTCGAAAAATGCAGTATTGCTTTGATTCAGGCCATCATTTGCTCCTAACTCAATGTAAAATCCGTTCTCTTTTTTCCCAAAAAGTGTATCAAGTTTTGTATCAAAATAGTTAGATTCACTATCTATTTGTGAATATGATTGCATCCTATAGGAAGAAACCATATATATTTAGACCAACAAATCTCGTATAAAGCCATTTTAAACTAAAATAGCAGATGGATTTAGATGCCGAGTATGCGGAGTTTTTCCAAGGATTGGGTGATCATGGAACCGCTTTTTTTAAGTTTTTTGACCTCTTCAGAATCAATTTGGGAGATGCTAAAGAAGAAGGAATGTCACGTGGCCTCCACTATGGCAAACAGGCGTCAGATACTTCATTATCGGACGATGTCCTCCGTGCACTCAAAACCTATCTTAAATCACAACGATCTTGGATACGCAAACAAGAAAAAAAGGCCGATCACGTGGAGTGTCGCAGGAGAATGTGGTTCTGGTGCCAAAAACTTATAGAAGTTGGAGCATTTGATCGTTACATACGAAGAGATATTTGTGTCTGGATGGATTTTGCAATGGAAAGAACCATGGAAGGAGTGCAAGTTCGGATTGAAAGTTACAAGGGAAACTTTGTCACGGCCAAAGATTTAACTACTCCTTCTTCCCAGGATTCAGGTTCAAATTCATAACATGATCTTGTGTTTCATAGGAAGCCGACTCTTTTCTGCGAGTAAATGGAAGTGGAAGAGGTGGGCGTGAACCATTGCAAATGCTCGCAAGTTTATCCGCCATCCAAACGTAAACACTCTGCTTTTGTGGAAATTCATAAAGAGATGCTCCAAGTTTTGCAATCTTACGAGGAATTTCAGTAAAAGGCATGTTTACAGCATCTAGAAACAAAGCACCCTGTTCGGATTTCATAAATTCAGGATACTTTTCATTCATAAAGTCAAGCAATTCGCCTTGCTGTTGCCTGGTGGCCAAGCATAGGAAAGCGATTGAAAGTTCTTCGTTTGTTGCCATTTCTACTTACTGCTTTGTAGCAATAAACTTCAATTTTTAGCGATGTCAAAAAATTGGTGGGCTGGGTGCCAAAGTTTTCAGTAGGAAAACGGAATGCAGCGAGAAGTTATTAATGGAATCCCATTCTTCTGTGACAAAGCCAATAAACTCTATGTATACGAACCCACCCCCTCCCCAAACCCGTTCCAAATTGGCACCAAAACGGCCGACGGGTTCCAACTCATGGATGGATGGGAACAGAAGTATCAAGATAAACTTGCAGCCTGGCGAACAGAAATCAAGCCACGCAGCCGAAAGCCCGCCGCTGCAGCAAGCAAGAACACAACCTCTTCCAGCAGCCGATGAGATTTTAACCTATAAGTCAGATGAGAAACGTACAGTGACAATGGATGCCTCTGTAGCAGCCTATTTTGCAGACTTATTTAGGAATATAAAGAAAGGATTGTAAAAGAATTCCTTCTTCTTCTTTCATATGAATTAATAAAGATTTACAAAACTCATATTTTTCATCATTTGAATATCGCTTTGAGAGACTAATCTTAGAATGTTCGTGAAGTATTTTATCTTTTGCTACAGAATCTTGAAACATTTTTTCTTCAGATTTTGAGTGACAGTAGAGAGATTTCATGAAAGGTTTAAATATAGAGTCTGGTATATTTTTTCCATCTTCATAGAGATCAATTAAATGGTTTGCTGTAAAGGAAAATCTTCTATGTGATTTATACCACTTAGAATATTTTGTAGATTCCCAAATCTCCATCTTTCTTTTATCAGTGCAATAATTTTAGGATTCTTACGAACCGGTTGTAAACCAAGGTTTAGCACCAATTTTTACGAGCCGGTTGTTGGAGGATTGCAGACACGTCCTTGTCTTCCAATAATATATTGCATTCTTTCATAATCACTCTTAAACTGATACTTCACATTTTTTGAAGAATTTGCTGAATTGTTATTATAAGCAGTGACATATTCATAAACGTTATTCGCAGCAGTTTGCACTTGAGGAGTAGCAAATACGAAAATAGTGCTTGTTGGAACTATGCAAGGACAATTGCTTTCAGAAGCCATCTATTTGACACTAATTTTTTTCTACTGCCAACCAAAAAGAACTAAAAGATGGGTATATTCTCATGTGTAGACTTTGCCCTTGTATAAATTGTAATTTTTCAGCATTAGTTTTATAATTGTAATAGTATACATTTGTATTTCCAGCAGCCCGAATTGTACTTACATTGCTGTTGATGGTTTGTATACGATTAAATGTATTCCAAGCATCTTTATAGGTTTGATTTTGCTGAATTGTCATAACTAAAAAACCACTTGCGTCAAAACATTTATCAACCTGCATTCTCTACAACTAATAGAGCGAATGAAAGATGGAGATATACTCACTTTCAATGGCCGACGCCAGAAACCCTCTTTTCAAGTAGAAGTTGTTGTTTCGGAGGATGCTAAAAAAAGAGGGCTTATGTTTCGTGATAGACTTCCTCCTCAGAGAGGAATGCTCTTTTATTATGAAGATCCACCTCGAAGAAGAAGTATGTGGATGCCGAACATGCGATTTCCTTTGGATATTGTGTGGTTAGATGAAAACTTCAAAATTGTATCTATAAGAAACAATATTGAACCTTGCCCTGATATTCGCAGATGTCCTAGTATATCTTCAATTTACAAATGCCAACATGTAATTGAGTTTCCAGCGGGAGAAACAGGTGCACTTGGACTCCGTGTAGGAGATGTATTGACACAGGCTTAGTGCAACGTAAATAAATACAATAATTGATTAAGTTCGGCCAACATCTCATCACGAAGATTCACTAAATCAGTATCTTGGGGTTTGAGTTTCTTTGTTAAGTCTTTAACTAAATAAGCAATGCAACCCTTTATAAACTTCAAGATACCGGTTTCACTTAAATTTGTAACACGAATACTATTGTTCCGGGCTGTCATGCGAGGGCGACCATACTTACCCATAAAGACCTCAACATACTTATCAATACTTTCATCTAAAGCAGTGATGACTGCATCCGTTGCTTTGTGGCGAGGATAGGATTTCGTTTGCCAGTGATAAAGTTTGATTTGTTCACGCATTTGGAAAAAAAATTGGACGTCGGTTGCGCTCATTGAATGGTACTCCTATTTATGTGTAGTATTTGTAAGCCGATTCTTCGTAATCTGGCTTTGAAGCATGAACACAATGAATGCCCTTTTAAGAAATCTCTTTGGTGCGAGTTTTGTGCTGCTACAGGACATACTCCAAACCTATGCCCTGATCGCCCAAGGCGGGAGGCGCAGTTCCTGAGAACATCACTTGAAACAAAATATTGTCATCCAGAAAGCAAGAATCTTTATAAGAAACCTATTATTTACATGCCCCAGACGGAACGTGGTATTCGTGCAATGTTGAAAGGGTTTGGAGGAAGTTATGCAACCGATCCTGAAATCACGAAGGAAAGGCTTTGTAAGAAACTTCGTTCACTGAATTACGAAATTCTCACACTTAATCAGAATGAAGACGAGAAAGGTTCTCAGACATAAGAGACGGCTTTTACGAACAAATCAGACTCTTCGTAAGTATAAACGTCAAAGAGGAGGTGCTTTTGGATTTCCAAAGTTATCAAAGCAGAACGCAAAATATGCTGTTGTAACAATTACTCCAGATACACGTGATGAAGATTCTTTAGAAACAACTATGACACTTGAACGAGCAGAGGAAATTTTAGAAAATGCTCAAACCTAAGCAAAAGGTAAGCGTCCGACGATATTTTTATTTGCGGTTTCTTTTAAGAAAGTCAAACGAACCTCCTTTTAGATGTCAGGAGAGAGTCCTCAGTTAACATCCCAAAGAGTAAATGCACTTACACCCTTTGCAAATACAGATTTTGGAGAGGTTCTAGACGTACAACCTTCTGACGAACGATTTGATCTAGGCGGTCTTAGTCATGCTGCCCCCTTCCAGACAACAGTCTCCAATATTGTCACTCTTCACACAAATCAAATAAAAGATTCTGTTTATCCTCGTGTACTTTCTCACTTAGATACATCTAAACATTGGAAACGAAGACTTCGTGAATTTATTTTAGAAAAATCTAATATACTTCTTGAAAATCTTGGGAAACCTCTTACAAGTCATCCAACCTTGAGTCGTGCAGAGTACTTGATTCGCAGATTTGGGAAAAAACCCTTTGATCCTACACACCCTTCTTTAAAAGATATTGTATTGGATGCATCAGGTGTAAATATAATAGAGCAACTCAATAAGGGTTTAGAGTCTATTCAAACACATGGCATACGAAGATACTCAGATGAAACTCAATATCTTTTTGACATGTACCGATCTTCTGGAGAAGAAATTCTTCGTTTAGAAGAAAATCTTCAAATACGTCTTGCTATTTTTGACAAAATACAGGAAAAAATAAGCGGTATTGAAGAACTCCAAGCCAATGAATGCTTCCAGCCTCTTGCAGAGGCGATGGAAAAATATCTTGAAAAAATATTTGAAGATAATTCTATTGACGAATGTTATAAGAATATTATTGAAGCGTATAGAAAATTCGTAGCACTTCGTGAAATTATTGTTATGCGCCGAGGGCCTTCTACAACTGAATCCCAACCTGAATGCATTATTTGTTGTGCCGAACCTGTTATGTATACCTTAGTACCTTGCGGCCATTGTTTCTGTCAAAAATGCCTTCATCGCCAAATCAATAATTGTTATCTCTGTCGCACCCCCGTTAAAGATAGAATTAAGATTTATTTTGGTTAGATTTTTTTAATCTTTTATGTAAGTCTGACTTCATAATCATTGGGTCGAAGAAACACTTTTCGGAGCGCATTTGCTCTCTCTTCATCCAGCCCATATACCTGAATAGCAAGTTCCACGACCTGTTCCGCAACTCTAAACCAATACGTTTCTAAGAAGAATGTTCCTTCTTGCAAGCGTGTTTCCATACATTCCTATGGGAAAAATTCAAGTACCAATTTTTACGACTTACATCCCCCGACTAAAGAATAAAATCATAAGATACTATAGTATGACGAAAAGAAGTGTCAGAAAGTTTATTAATAGCAAAAGACAGAAACAAAAGGCCCAAAAAGGTGGTTCACAAACTACACTCGTTCCTGTTTATTTACCTGTTGACAAAGAACTTTTAGAATCAAATGTTTGGTTCCCTTTGGGATTTCCGAATATTTCTGTAACGAATTTTGATGATGTTGCGAAGGCTGAACGAGAAGGAGGAGCACCTTATTCTGTTTTTGTGAAAGATGAAGCATCCTTCAAGAAAGCAGTGGAAACAATTCAATCAACGGAACAAATAATTACAAAACTTCAAGATAGACCCTATTTTGATATTGAATTCAAAAAAATGTTAGCAGAAGGATCAGCAGTGAAATATGATGCAGAGCAGGTTTGGTTATCCTGGCAAACGTATGGTATAGAATTGAAAAAAATGATAAAGAATTGGCAAAGAGATATGAAACATTATTTACTTCGTGAAGTCTTAAATTCTTTGGAACAGAGTTTGCAGGAAAATTTCAACGAATACATGAAACAACTTCCTCAATTGGAAACGAAGATTCTTCAAGATATTCAGCCACTTGTTACAAAAATCCAGGAAGCCCAAGAACCTTATATTAAAGAACAAGCATCTATTGCTTTACCCAAAGCCGCTGCAGACGCTATTGATAAGAAAGTAATTGCTTTGCAAGAATTTTTCAAGGATGAAAAAGAATATTTTGGAAAAGCAGAAGAAGAGTGGAAAACCATCAATGCATCGTTCAATCACATTACTCCTTTGCTTGAATGGACTCGTTTTTCACCTGAACCTTTCTTTAATGAATTAAAAGATCTTCATGCAAAAGAAGTTGAAATTGCAACAGTAGAAGCCAATCTTCAAAGTGAAATTCCCAGTGAAAGTTACTTGGAGAATTTGCGAAATAAAGTGAAGTCTTTAGAAAGTACAAATAATACAAATGATAAAGAAGAATATAATAAAATAAAGAAAGATCTTGAGGGTGCAGAAGCCAAAGCAAAGGCCTTGCAAGAACAAAGAATTCAAATTGAATCCCAAGTTCCAATTCTTATGCAAAAAATGGATATGGTGCGAACTGAGATGAGTACAAAAAGGCATGAGAAGATACAACAAAAGAAACAAGAGGGACTTCAGTATTTTGAAGACCAATATTCTTCTTGGAAAAATGATAACATAGGACTTCTTGAGAAGACATCTGCTGATCTTCTTCTTTCTCTCCAGAAAAAAGCGGTGACTAAGTTTACACAAACGAAATCTGTGTTGCAACCAGAAACCCTCCCTCCAGATCTAGCAAAACAGCAGCAAGAAATTAAAAAAGCAGAAGAAATTAAAGATGCACAGGCAGATGCAAAAATTGCCCTTTTACAAAAAGAGGAAGATGTGCTGATACAGAAAGATAAACAAGAATTTCTTGAAAAACACACTGAAGACCTTGCTGCAAAATCAGAAGAAGATAAGAAAAAGAAAAGAAAAGATGTAGAATCTAGTACAACTGATTTACAAGAAGTAATTAATCAATACCAATCATCATTAACATCATTAAAAGAAATTTTCAATATAGTAACAAATTCAGTTCAGGAGGCAGACTCATTTACTTCTAAAATAGGTACTACTCAAAAGCAACTGCAAACACTCTCAGATAAATTAGAAGGAGATGCTAAGGATTTAGAAGTTGTAAGAAATGAATCAGCAGAACTAAAGATTCTTTTGAGTACAGTCAATGGCTATCAGGTAAAAGTACAAAGATACAAAGAATCTCTTATAGCATTCCAAAGTGAAATAAAAGAAAACATTCGTGAATGTGAAGTTTCTAAACCTATTTTGAATTCCTACCAGGAAGGAATTGTTGACAAGTTGAAACGAATTGATTCTGGTGAAGATATTGAGGCTATCTTTTTGGATGTGAAGAGACAACTTGAAGAGTCAACAAAAGTGAGAAACCTTACGAAAGAAACCTATTCAAAGATTGAGGAGAAGCAGGCATTACTCCAGAAAGAAAAGTCTGCAATTCTGGAACTTTTCAAAAAAGTGGATGAAATGTTTGAGAAGACAAAATCACTTTCTGAAAGTTATACAAAAGATAAGGAAACATTTCTTGAATCTAATGTAGAAAGAAAGCAAGAAAATTTTGTACGAACAGTTACAGATGACAAATCGCTTGCGGACACTATTCGTATTACCGCAGACACTTCATTAAAACAGATTGAAGTACTTCTCACACAGGTAACTAAAATTCTTGAACTTGAAATGCCTCTTAGCACAATTGAGACAGAAGACGGCCAAAAACTTGGTCTAGAATTGACTGCAGTATTGGAAAAGGTAAAAATTCAGAGAAATATTTTGAATGAAAAGAAATCAGACCTTACTATTGCCCTTCAAAAGGCAATGAATACATCAAAACAAATTCAAGAAATTAATTCTGCAGTAAAGGCGTCGGCGAACTTAGATCTTGAGGAAAAGAGAGATGAAATTGTTGAAAGTTTAAATAAAGTAAAAGTTTTTCATAACGATTTGAATGCAGCAATTGATATCATTAATAAAAGTAAGGATGAAGTGCTATCGGCTCAGAAGGAATTGGATGATTTACATGACAAAGCCAAACAATTTAGATCTTTAATTGATGAGGCAGAAAAGGTTACTATTCTTGCAGAACCAAAAAATAAAACGGACAACAATAATAAACTTATTGAGGCTTACAGAAATGTTGCAAACCAAGCAAATTCTATCGTTCAGCAAGGAGGTCAAGAGGCAGTTGTTGAAACTGCAAGGGAAATTGCAGAAGATGCATTGAAGAACATTCAGAAGTTAGAACAAGAGAATCAAAAGATCCAGCAGGGAGGAAAAAGAAGAAAAACAAGAAAAAGTAAAAAAAGTAAACAATAAAAGATAAAAGGGCTAAACAAATTGTAAGAAAATAGAATAGGATGGTGTGCTATCGTATTTTCTTATTATGTCCTTTATTTGCCATAGAAAATCGGAATACATTAAACGATAAATGTCTTAAATTATTAACCAAACAAAATAATGGGTATCTTATTGAAATCAGAGAAAGCCATGGTTCCAATATTATTGTTTTGGATATTTGTGATAAAGATGCTAGTGATTTTATGTGGCACTTACCTTACCCCTTTACTGTTCTTTTTGTAGTGGTAAGAAATACAAATGCTCTATTATTTTCCCATCGTATTTTTAAATTCAAAGTTCCATGTGTTTCACGAAATCCTATTGCCAAAGGAGTTTACTGGTCGGCCAAATCATTGGAAAATCATTTAGGCAACGTAAAAATTGAAATTGAGGATTACCTCCATGTAATCCAACCGAATGAAAAATGATAGTTGCATAATCTGTTTGGATGATAATGGAGACATTTCAACCAAACACACCCATCTTGGATGTAAGTGTAAAGTACCCGTCCATATGCATTGCTGGATGCAATACGTAAAAACAAAGAACGGTCAATTGGAGTGTCCTATTTGTCACGTACTTACAATCCGAAATCCTATTCTACCTGCCTCTATTACAGGATTACCTAAAGATATTTATATTCCAAGATCTGAAGTTGTACCTCCAGAAGAAGATAGGTGGATGAGTAGAGATAGATGTGTAGGAAAAATAATGTGTTGTTGCATACTGAGTTGGGTAGGAACTATAAGTGTAGGAGTTCTCTTTGGTTAAATCTCTAAGATTAAATAATCCCAAATGATATTCAGAGTTTTTCCATACAAAAACCGATTGAAGACAAAAGTCCACCATTGATGAAGACCAACTGGATCATCTGTAAAATAACTTTCTACAAATGTGGCAACTCCATAGGGCTTTGCAGGAAGCCATGTGAGGCCTTGCTCTACAATTCCTTGTGCGACAAACGAATCTTGCATTTCTGTTTTTTTAGAGCCATTACAAATGGCTAGCATGGCAGAACGTCGTCTAAGAGTAAGTCCTGAACCTCCTGGTGACGAGAGATCCCAACCCCAAGGAGTTCCCACATAGTCATACTCTAATAATTCTTCTGGTATAGGTTTACGCAAATAGCAATCAGTTTCCATGACACAAATATGTTCTGCTTGTATCCGTTGCCAGAAACTATATTCCTGAAGCAATTGATTATATTCTCTTACACCTTCTTCTGCACTCACAACTTTATCAAAAATAGGAATAATATTCACTGTATTCTTATTCTTTCCACAAATAGTTTTGCAGAATTCATAGTTCTGTTCCGAACAGAATAAGTAAATACTCCAATCCCTTCCAAAATAAAACATATTATGCAAGACAAATTCCAAATTCGGATGACAACGTCTCTCTACAATGACAAAGGCTTTATT
>JACCDW011965959.1_pt1 | contig 41119 bp, 27 predicted proteins | sample 7449781 | NCBI WGS metagenome assembly JACCDW01 (sample SAMN15323449, study PRJNA562643) | freshwater metagenome | isolation source: river surface water | place: USA:Blue River Watershed | collected 2017-08-18 | reverse complement strand
TCCATTATTTCCTGAACTAACAACGGATGATCCATTATTTCCTGAACTAACAACGGATGATCCACTGTTACCAGAACTCACGGATGAGTTATTATTGTTATTTTCTTTTAAAAAATTTTCCAATCTTTTTTTGTTTTCTTGTGAAGGAGGTGGAGGGGAAAGATTATGATTCTTTTTATTTTTATTTTTAAAGAGTGTTGTATTAATAGCTCCTAATCCATTGTTATTATTTTCAGATGTACTTATATGAGCAGGAGGAGGATGTGACTTTTTATTATTTTCAAAGAGTGTTGTATTGATTTTTCCGAATCCATTGTTATTATTTTCAGATGTACTTATATGAGCAGGAGGAGGAAGAAGATGATTTTCTTTTTTATTTCCAAAGCCTTCTGTTCTTGAACTTGTATTTACCCCACTATTGTTTACTTTTACTTCCTTGACAAGTTCTTCTAACAACTTTTTGATTTCTGGAAGAATTTTCCCAAAACTTGTCATTGCTTCTGTCGCACTATCAAACGCCTTTTTACGACTTTCTTCGGTCGACATTCTACTTACTTCAAAGATTATTCTGTTTCAGCTTCCATATCCTCTTTTTCTTGACGCAAACGACGAATCAACGGCTCGCAACAACGTTCCCATGTGTATGTCTGAACGCATTTCTTTGCCGCTTCGCCGTGTGCCAAACGTTTCTTTGTATCCAAAAGGTACTCCTCCATCGCTAAACAAAAGTCATGGGGGTCCACCGCAGCGGCTTCACCACCCACAGGCGAATACACCGTCGGAAGATAATAACGATGTTTGGGTTCTACGGCGATACTATTATCATCTTTCACAAACTCTTTGAAACCTCCTACATTTGCTACAACTTGTGGAACACCTACACCCATTTGTTCAAAGTTACACAATCCCCAGCCTTCACCATCCGCTGTATTCACACCCACATCCGCAACATTATAAAACTCATTGATTTGTTCATCTGTAAAAGACATTTCTTGTGTACTAATCATCAAACGCTGGGCGTATTGTTCCAAAGGAACGCCACGCATCTTCAGTTCACGCGCATACAGTTCAAACAACCACCAACCCCCTTTTTCACCCTTGTCACAAATACACATCAACACAATTGGTTTTGTTGGATACTTTACAATAAGTTCCACAAACGCCATTATCAATAAATCATAACGTTTACGTGGTTGATTGCGATTAATATTCAAGTACACAAATGCCTGATCAGGTACTCCCATTTTTTTACGGATTTCACTTCGATTCAACGTTTTATACATATCCCCTTCAAATCCATGTAAAATAACATCAATAGGACGATTGACATCCTGATCTTTCAAACACTTTCTCCAAAAGTTTGAAAAGGCAAAAATACGTTCCGCTTTGGCATTCATCATTTCAATCAATCCGCGAGGTTGCATATTGTACACCTGATCCACATACAACCACGTTTTAAATTTCTGAGGAATTCCTGATTTTTCAATTTCCATCAAAAACTTCGCAATTACACTCAAATCATTATAAATCATCACAACATCTGGTTTTTCCTTACGTAAGAAATCAGGAAGCTGTTTGAAACCAAATCCCTGTTCAAATGGTTTTTCTTCCGCACAAGCATCAATCACCTTTATATTGGAAGGATAAGGACGATAATCAGCAGGAACTTTCAAATGGGGAAACTTTTGAAATCCATAATGTACCACATCCACCCAATCAAGTTTTGCGAGTTGACGAATCAATCCCCAACACACCTTACTATACCCTGTTACTTGATGACAATGTGTACTTACCAACATAAACTTAAATTTTTTCCCTTTTTGACTTTCTGAAGAAACCATATTGGAAACTTGTGACAAAGAAGATAACTCAATCGTTTTGGAAGGCAAGCTTAATAAACTTTGAAGACCTTTCATATAGTCAGGAATCGTTGTAGAATCCATCTTTCTCTGTGTATTGTTCGCTGATGCCTTTATGCTATTAAACCCAAACTGTGGTTACAACTTAGCATAATGACTTGGAAAAAAAATCCTGTGAATGCCTTAAAGGCAAAACCCCCAAGAAAAGCCACCATACCCGTAGCTTTCCGTGAACAAATCTGGTTACGTCACATGGGTAAAGTGTTTGAAGGAAAATGTCCAACTCGCTGGTGCCAAAATATAATTACTGTGTATGATTTTCAATCTGGACACAATATTCCTGAATCTAAAGGCGGACCCACAACGCCCGAGAATCTCATCCCGTTGTGTTCCCGATGTAATCTTTCCATGGGCAATCGCTACACCTTTGACGAATGGAATAAACTTTCCAAGGTTATACAAATACAAGAACAAGAAATCATTAAAAAACCTTGGTGGCTCTTCTGTTGCGCCTAACTCAAATGAAACACTTCGTGAACTTTTTCCTTCATTTCCTTTTTTATTCGTATCCAACCATGTATCAGTTGCGCACGGTATCCTTCATACACTTCAGGTTTTTCCTTCAGTGTATAAATAAGTTGCGCAGCGTGTTGCCAGTTTTCACAAGGTAATACCTTCATATATGGACTTAACCACTCCAACATATGCTCCATACCCTCCTCTTTCACAACAATCGGCACCGCACCAGCTTCCAATGCTTCATACAAACGATACGTTTCTTTGTTATTACCAACAGGACAAGGAACACATAATGTATTGTTCATGATATCCAACATTTCTTTCTTTGACACAGAGTCAGGTGAGTTCCACTCATTCATATACACTGCCTTGTGCTCACCTGGAATGTGCTCCAATCCCTGTAACTTTTGTTTGCGACCTTTCCAACTTGTTCCCACAAATGACCACACAAGTTCTCTTTTACTAGGTTGTTTTAACTCAAAAGGATTTTTGTGCGATGACCAATGGTATCCTAATGGTATGACTTTTACCTTCTCACTCTCTTTTACATCCTCGCGAATATAGGTACGAACAACTCCTTCCGCCCATTCATACATATCGTCAACAGGATCCATTCCATATTCATCACTCAAATGTAAAAGATAAAAACGCTTTCCCTTCGCCTTCCATTCCTCTAACACTTTCTTTGTTTTTTGTACACATTTGTGCCCCAACATTACTACAACTGGAACATCATCTTGTGGTTCATTTACTGATTCGATTGTAAACTCATGCCCAACAAGTTCACATAACCATTCATATTCAAATAAGTTTTTTAATTCAATATTCGTTCCATCCACCGTAACAAATCGCCGACCCTTTTTCTGAATCTCCATTAACTCCTTTGTTGCCTCCTCTTTGGATTCTCTTCCAATCACATTCACTTCTTCGACTTTATGTCTTGCGTCTTCTAAGGCACCCAAAATATCCAAATCCACAGAACCCTTTGGCATAACTCCTTGAACTTCTTCCATGGAAAACTGTTCTTTATTATTCCACAAATCACTGTCAAACGAATCCACGCGTGAAAAATCATTAAACTGACTTTGTTGATATATAGGATCATTGTCCTGATAACAACCCGCGACCAAAGGATGTAAAAAGTATATATTCATAACCTCATGAATATTACACATCATGTGATCAGCACTTGTCCAGTATCCATTTTTTGCTTTTAACACATCAATGATCTTCTGTGCGCCACGGCGAGATAATACATAGGCATACGCACAAAAATGAAAATAGCGATTTGGTTTTATTTGACCAAAGATTGTATTCTCCTTTACTTTCGCAACATGATTGTTGATTTTTTCAACCCCCATTTGTTCAAACGCAGTTCGATTGGGTGGTAGAATACCTCCTAAATACACCATATCCCAATCATCTGGCAACCCGTTGTCTTGTACCATTTGGTTCCATTTTTCTTTCCATGATGGATCAAGTACTGCGTCATCTTCACAAATCAAATAACTCTGAATATCTGGTTTATCCGTTAATATCTTCATCCACATTGTTAAATGACTCAACGCACAACCCATCACAGATTTTTTCCAGTTAAAATCATGTGGTTGAAACAAACGCGCAATCTTGGGTGTCAAAGGGAGTGTTTTACCATCAAACGCAGATAAACGTAACGCACGATCTGCTACTGTTGTATTTGTTTTCAAGAAACGTTCCATACGATCTTTACGACGATCCAAGTTAATCACCCATACATCATCGATTCCTTCCACATAGGGCTTATGAACTGTGAAATTTCCACGATGAACATACAAATATCGTTCTGATAAATAGGTTTGACGTAAACTCACATCACAATACAAATCATCTAATGGCATGCGTGTCAGACCACGACGTTGTGATAGCACAGATAAAATACTTTGGTCGTGACGATGTCCCATTGGTCTCCCTTTATCATCCATACCACTCCATTTCGCACCCACAATCACATTACGTACTTGTGCCCATTTCCATGCCTCTGTAAATAACTCCTGCGCAGGTCTTGCCCCACCTATAAATACCATTCCACCAGCCCATATTTGTTGTGTATCTTTTTCCTCTTCTGTTACATTCATCTGCTGGCACATATCCATATGACACCATCTGCGGTTTTCTTGGCGTGGATCTTCCAACAACACAACCCCTTTGTCTCTTGCCATCTGTATCCATTTTTCAGGCCAACGCGCAACAACAACACCCGCGTCTAAATACACAATAGGACGACCATTGTATTGTGTATCGTTAACGATTTCTTGAAGTACATACAACTTCCATGCGAAATGCTGTGGTTCCCATATATCTGGATAAGCACCCGTTTCAGGAAAGCGACGAGTTGTGATGAAGTTAAATGTCTTCAAAAATACATCTTCAGCTTCTTTGGGTACATCCTTCATCAAGTATACCACAACCGATAACCCTTTTACACCCTCTTTTTGTGTTTGAAGTGTTTGAAGAAAGAGTTGAAGTGAAGGTAAAAATCGTAAGTTCGCAGCGGTGACAAAGACCGTATTGCTTGCGGGTTCAACAATCATTTCTTGAAGTTCATCTCTATCACTCGTATAACCAATCATTTCAGGAACCGTAAAATCACCCACCAAATTTAATATACGTTTCGCAACTGTTGCCAAGGTACGACGAACACGGTCACGACCTTCTTCTGACAACGCAGGAACAGACGTCTTTTCTTTCCACAAGGCATCATTCATATCCACCTCTTTTACAAGAGCAATCAACTCTTCTTCTGATTTTACATTTCGCGCATCAATAAATCCTCGCACATCAAAATCCTTTTCCACTTCTGAATCACCCCAATAAATCGGCACACATCCCGCCACTTTTCCATGAAAGAGTTTTTCTGTTGTATATCCTGGTGAAGAGGCATTTTCAAATGTCAAGGCAAATTTATATTGGCGCAAAAACTCCACCTTTTTTAGTTCGCCACCACCACCTCCCAATCCAGCAAAAATATCTGAACCCACATTGTTAAACAAACGCCCAGCAGAATCCACTTGTTTATATTTTGATAACCAATGAAAGGAGTTATTACGGATTTCGTTACAGGGATTGCTCACTACAAACGCACAAAACTTTTTACGTAAATCCAAATCATCTTGAACCTTACAACAAGAATCAATGCTCACTGGTTTTGGATTCATGAGACGATTCACATCGGCACGGAACCAGTTGATTTCCAACATCCATAACGGTAAACGAATATAGTTTGGATCATCACGATGTTCAAAACCTAGATTGAGTTTTACGTCAGGATGTACAATCGGTTTGGTATTTTCACCCGTAAAAAAGACTTTGGGAATGGAAGAATCGACACTTCGCCAACGATCCCCAAAGGGTCCAAACACCAATACATCCACAGGTTCACCCATCCCTTTAACATCCACTCCAACAACGTCTTTCTTTGTCGCAGCGCGCAACATCAATACAAACGCATTGTAATCTGGTTGGAAGTTTTCCCACATGTCACAAAAACCCACACGTAGCACGTTTGATGGTTTAGGTTTTTTTTCTTCAACTTTAGCTTTTACAAGTTCTTCAACCGCTTTTTTGAACCCACTCTGAATGTGTGGAGAAATAGGAGAAAACTGCTCCAGAATTTTTTTACGCACTTCAAATAAATCTTCAATATTTGGATTCGCCATTTGGTCCATGATTCGTCCAACTGCGTCTCTTCCTTTCACTATATCATTATTTGGATAGTAACCCGTTGACATTCCTAAACGATTTGAAAGCAACTCGCTGTTGTGAACAACAGGAATACCTACCCATAAACAATCTAAAATGTAAGGACGAAAACGCAAAAAACGACTATGCGCAATCACAATACTTTTGGGATTATTCACAAAATCAACACAACGTATACGTCCCAAGAAGTTTCCAGAAATATCACTATCAACTGCTTTACTCAACACATTGTCTTTAAAAAAATCTGCTTTTTGTATATGTTCTGCGTTGTGGATTTTGACGTCTGTATTGATTCTATCCTTCCACTTTTTCTTTGCCTCACGAGAAATAAACAGGGGAATATAACAAGAACTCGCAGAACTTGAGTTTGTTTCACAAATATGAATGGAATATGGTTTGTTTTTTACTTCAGGAATCAGTGCGACCTGTTGCCAAACAGGGGATTGCTCTTTTGCGCGATGAACTTCTAATGGAGCAGGTGTCCAAACATAAGGAACAATACGAACGGGTTTACGAGTTTGTACTTCAAGATACTGTACATCATCTTCCGTAACTTGTTCCGAAAATACCCATACTTCTGAAATACCTTCCATCGAACGACCCATATCCCGCATACAAAATAAACTATCTTCAATGTCACTCAACAATGGATTTTTACGACATACCCATACACATCGTTTCGCACAAGAACGTTTCTTTTCATCCAACATATGTCGCCCAACTTCAAAGACTAAATCATATTCACTATCTTCTAAAACACTTATGTGACGCACAAACCACTCCTTTTTCATGTCGTGTATATCGTTCCACCAAACTGTATCTTTGTCACCTACATGAATCAAATGAACAGTATGTCCTTGAAGACGTAATGTATCCGCTAAGGCAATTGTTGTTTGGGCACTACCTCCACTAAAATACGAGTGTTGGAAATGAACCGTCACTCCTATTTTCATTCTCTGCTATTTACCCCATGATGCTTTAGACTTTTTACAATCCAACTAATGTAGCCCACTCCCTGTGTATATCTGGGTTATAAGGGGAATGTTTCCACATAAGTTGCTTTGTATGTGCCTTAAATATTTCCTTATTTTCATGATGGTGTTTACGGATTTTTTCAATACATTCTACCGCTTGATTAATATTTGAACCATTGTAATAATATCCATATGGACTCCAGTTTGAGGCATTATGAAGAACTGGATAACCACAGAAGAAGAACTCAAACACCATATAGTTATATTCATTGTTCCATTGATGACAAATAGGAATAGCTGATGGATATTCCTTTAACAAGGTTAAAATATCTTTTCGCCCATTCACTTTGACACGTCCTGCTTTTACTAAATCAAGATTTTTCCAAATCGTTTCACGGAAAAAAGGAACCGCCAATAAACGTTCACCATTACTCAGCACCACTTCCCCTTTCCAGTCTGGATGTTTACGAAACCACGCTTCTAAAATCATGAGAGGAACAAGAGATGATTTTTGGAAACTGATATTGGGTTCCAAGATCAAAAACACATCCTCTTCTGGTTTCGCAGCAGGTCTCCACTGAAACTTCCGTTCATCATTATTTGTTAAAATCGTTGAATCCCATACATACGGGGCCACAATCTCCTCCTTTTTCTCCAAATCAACGAAATTCAAAGCTCTCGCGTATTGCGCATTCATTTCATAGTGCGGACTTGTCCAAATCTCATCCATAACCCCTCTGACATGGTGCGCAAAGTTATGATAAGGCATAAAAATAGGATTTTCTACATCAATATTCAATATGTTTCCCAAATACAACTTACAGATTTTCGCACCACACATTTTCAAAAAACGATGAACATCTGCTGACATACTCATACCGATTTCTAAATACATTTTTATTGGAATGGGTTGTTTCACAATATCCTCACCACACATAATACGTAAATCAAACATGTATTTTGGAATCTTGTCTAAGTTGTCAGGTTTTTTGTTTACAAGCATAATGGGTGTTGTTCCCATTGCTTCAAACATGCGATATAAAGTGTAAATGTTTTGGAATAAACCATTCATAAAGATATTGTCATCAGTGATTAAGGCAGTGGCAAGTAAGATGATGGGTCGTTGAACAACAGGGATTTGCTTTAAATCACAATAAGGAAAAATGGTTGGCTTATCTTGCTCGCGATATGTTGTCATGCCAGGTAAGCTCAGCATGGTATCTACCGTATTCTATCACACGTGTTTATTCCCCCTTTTGGAATTCGGGCGCATCTATCAGAAAGGATGGATCCTAATGTTAGTTACACTAGTGTATCGACCATCTCTATATCGGCTGGAACACTATCGGTAAGTTCAATTACAGGACTTACTGGTGTCACCATTCCGGTTCTTCATACAGAAAACCTATACGGGAGTTCTCTTCAAATCAGTTCCCTATTTTCAGAGTTCATCACAACATCATCTTTGTCTGGGCTTCAGATTCAAGTAAGTTCTCTTTACTCTTCAAATATAAGCGGTAATACTCTTCATGTAAACTCTATTTCCACAAACAACCTTTCCACAAATCAACTCTTTGTGAACTTGGAAACTGTAAAACAGTTGGGAGCTTCCTCTATAACAGCTTCTACGATCAATGCGAACTCTACTTTTTCACGGTACATAAGCGCTGCGGTGATGGAGGCGAGTTCATTCAAAGGAGATGGTTCTATGTTAAGTAACTTGGATTTTGGGAATGTGTTTTCAATTCCTTGGGAAAAAATGGCAAATAGTGGTAATATTTTAGTCAACTCTGGTATTTGGCAACTTGGTGGTTCCTTTGCGATTTCTACATTAACTGTTCCTGGAACTGCGGGTATGAAAAATATGTTGGTTGAACAAGGACAAGTCTGTACATTACGTGCTCCTATTTTATCAACAAATGTTGTCAGTGCCAATCAGCTTTATCTTCGTAGTTTGAATGTATTTAATGAGGCAAAACTTTCCACCATTTCCCTTTTACAGAACTCAGATCATACCTATCACACACTTTCTTTATCATCCAATAAGCTTTTGTTGGATGGTCAATACTTGAATATGTTTACAGGTGGATTACCTGGACCGATTGGACCAACTGGTTTACAGGGAGAAACAGGCAGTAAAGGTGACCAAGGTATAGCAGGAACTGCTACAAATACGGGTGCGACAGGACCAACAGGTTCTCAAGGTTCCTGTGGTCCTCGTGGTCCTGTGGGTCCAACAGGTAGTACAGGTAGAACAGGTCCAACAGGTACAACAGGTATGACTGGTCCACGAGGTATTCCTGGAATTGCTGATAATACAGGTGCTTCAGGTGTAACAGGTGCTACAGGGTTTACAGGCTATACAGGTGTAACAGGTACCACAGGGTATACAGGTGTTACTGGTTCTACAGGGTATACGGGTCAAATAGGTCCTACAGGATTTACAGGTCCAACGGGTTATACAGGTGAAACCGGTGCCACAGGGTATACTGGGCCACGAGGATTTGATGGAAGCGCAACAAATACAGGTGCGACAGGATCAACAGGGTTTACAGGGTATACTGGACCACGAGGTATTCCTGGAACTGCTGATAATACAGGTGCGACAGGTAATACAGGTCCGACAGGTATGACTGGTGCGCAAGGCATTCAAGGTATTCAAGGCTTGCCAGGTTTCGCAACAAATACAGGTGCGACAGGATCACAAGGACCAACAGGCATGACTGGAAATACAGGTATAACAGGATCAACAGGCCAAACAGGTTCAACAGGTTATTCTGGTCCGACAGGTAATACGGGTTCATCGGGTGTAACTGGTTCAACGGGTTATACAGGTTCAACAGGGTATAGTGGACCTACAGGATCAACTGGATTTACAGGTGTAACGGGTTCTACTGGTTATACTGGTTCTACAGGATATAGTGGACCTACAGGTTTTACAGGAGTAACAGGATCAACAGGCTATACGGGGCATACAGGTTCTACAGGGTATAGTGGAGCAACAGGTTTTACAGGATTTACAGGGCAAACAGGTCCAACGGGTATTCAAGGGTTAGCAGGTGACGCAGGTCCAACCGGTCCTACAGGTATCCCTGGTTCTGCGACCAATACAGGTGCTACAGGTTCTACAGGGTATACTGGAAGAACAGGTTCCACAGGGTTTACTGGTCTTACAGGTGCAACGGGGTTTACAGGACGAACAGGTGAAACAGGTCCAACAGGTATTACAGGTCCAACAGGTGATCAAGGAGCTCCAGGGAACAAAGGTGCGACAGGTCCAACTGGACCTGGATTAAATATAAATGCTCTTTCAACAAATACCATATTTTTTAACAATACAATTGTGGGTCCAACTGGTTCTTCCAATCTCACCTTTGACCCCACTTCAGGAAATACAGGTGAAATGTATGTAAAAGGGAAACTTACAGTGGGTGGTTTAGTCATTCAAGGCGGTGTAAATCTGCGAACAACAAAAACGAAATTATTAAATCATGTTTCAGCAACTGCATCTAGTAATATTTTTGGTCCAAACTCAGTCCCTGCTTGGTCGGCTAACTATACCTCAAGTGGTGGAGCTATTGAAGTGACTGCGCAAATACAGGGTTATGTTACAGTTACAGGGTTATATACAATCTATTTACAACGTGATGGTGTGAATGTAGATTCTGCTTCTTTATTTTTTAATGTAACAGGTAGTCATGTCGTTTTTCCAAGCTTATGTTACATTTCATCGTCAGAAATAGGATTACATACCTACAGTATTTATATAGGTACAGGAATAATAGTTGATGTGAATGATTTTTGTCTTATGGTTATAACAGAATATTAGTAGAATGAACATATCCAATCCAGATCGAGCAGTTAAACATGAAATCACAAATGCGAATCTTCAAACGTGTTATGATAACTTGAAGAAACTTCAACTTCATCGTTATACATATTCAGATGTTATGGTGGAACGAAAAAACGATCGGCATCAAATCGGATTTTTATCCAATGAAGTCAAAGAGATATTTCCAAAATCAGTCTTTGATATGCCTTTTAAAGCAGGGCCTTTAAAAACCATACAAACAGTGAACACAGAGCAAATCGAAATGACACATATTGGGGCAACACAACTCTTAATCCAAAAGATTGAAGAACAACAATCAACCATACTAAGTCTTCAAAGTACTTTACAAAGTATTTTGGAAACTCGCACTCAATAACTTATTTTTTATTCGCTAACTCTTTGACTGCCTTGATTAATAACGCAATCAAGGCATTATATTTGATACATTTACGACCGTCGTCACGTATTTCAATAGCTTCAGGAAATACCTCTTCGACTTCTTGCGCAAGAAGACCAATCTCTGCTTTGCCTTCTTGCGAGATCGTTGTAAACTCAGGTTTATATTCGTAGTAATAGGGTTGGATTCGTTGAAACCCCTCTAACACATTTCCTTGTATAGGAACTATATTTCGTTTTGCCATTACATCTGACAATGTTATAAATCCTGAGGCACTCACAGTTCCTGTGAATGTCCCGGACCCCGTTATAATAAGATTACTACCTTGTATTTGCCCTGTTAAAGGGACATCACTCATATTCATTGGACTCAATACTTGTATCGTACCATCCGCAGTATAGGCACTCAAGAAATCTGTATAAATTCTCTTTTGCTCAAAATTCACCATTTGTTGGATATTTGCGACGTTATTGGACAAGGTAAACGTGGCATCTTCACCACTTGTATTGGATTGAATGTTTTGAAGTGGAATGATGTTTACCACAAACTGTGATGTATCATTTTGCATTCTATACAAGACCGCTAAAATATGTTTAACCTAACTAAGTTTAAATAAGCAATGAAAAAAAGAAGACATTTACCAGAATGACCACGATCAATGCGAGTACGTCACTCGTGTTAGTGGACACAACAAATACATCGTCCATCGTGTATTTGTCCACGTTACAAAATCCAGGGGCACTTATTACGATTCGAGATTCAACAGGAACAGCCTCTTTACATAGTAGTATTCATGTAAGTACCACAAGTGGTGTTAGTTTTTTTGACGCGTACTACAACCCTGCTGGATATAAAATCACACAGCCTTACGGATATCTTACTTTAACTCCACGAACCAGTAATATATGGGCTGTTGTAAATAGCTTTGCCTTTCCTGAAAATGAAACACTGAATGTAAATAATGCTGTTGTTGAATTCATTAATGTAAGTAGTATTCTTCAAGAAGGTGGATTTTTATCATCCCAACGTTCCTATTTCAGTAGCATTGCGATAAATAAAACGACTGCGACATATAATATTGATGTGAATGGAACTATCAATGCCTCAAGTTTTTTTATTAATGGACAACCTTTTGTTGCCGATGGAAATATTTCATCCTTAAATACAAGTACAGTAAATGTAAATGGACAAATCAACTTTGTAGGTGGTGCCTCTACTTTTCCTATGAGTAACTACGGAGGTGGTGTTGATATTATGGATTTGTTATATACAACAAGTACAAATCGTGTGGGTATTCGTACAAGTACACCACTGTTTGCGTTAGATGTTGCGGGAACAATGAATGGATTGAGTTCAATCGCCTCCACAGCGATTGTAAACAATACTTTAACAGCAAGTTCTTTACGAGGACTTGAATCACAAATCAGCACAATGAGTGGAAGTACACTCACATCACTTGCCGCAACAACCCCTTTAACAGTCAACACATTTGTAACAATGAGTAACGCACGTACTCCTTCTATTTGGGTTGCTGGTGGTGTTAGCGTAGGAAATCCAGCTGTACAAACTCTTTTGTACAGCAGTAACGATGGATCAAACTGGCTTCCAGCAAACTCAGGTGGATTTGTAACAACAGCTGGTTCAAATGGTTGTAGAGGGATTGCCTATAATGGAACAATGTGGGTCGCAGCGGGTCAAGGAGCAAACGGGTCAGCGTATTTACAACATAGTACAGATGGAAGCAACTGGTCAAATACAGTAAACTCATTTCCTAGTGGTCTTTCTACTTTTGCGACATCTGTAAACTGGAACGGTCGTGTTTGGTTAGCAGGAGCTTTTTCATTATTATCGGTTGGCGCATCCAATATACAAATCAGTTCCAACGGTATCAACTGGTCTCCTACTACTGCCGCAAACTTTACACAGTACACAAATGGATTTGCTTGGAATGGACGTTTTTGGGTTGGTGTTGGCGCAGGTACGAGTGCCGCAGCTTCGATTGAATATTCCTTAAACAATGGATCTAACTGGTCAAATTCTACATCTGGTGGGTTCGCAACGGCTGGTAATGGTGTCGCATGGAATGGACAACTTTGGGTTGCCGTGGGTCAAGATTCAACTGCTGCTGGTTCTATCAAATATTCCTATGACGGCAGTAACTGGTCCAACTCATCGTCTGGTGGATTTTCAACAGCTGGTTATGGAGTTGCTTGGAATGGTCGTTATTGGGTCGCAGTAGGAAATGGTGGTTCCACTGCGGCTTCTATTAAATACTCATTTGATGGGTTGAACTGGTCGAATGTAACAACAGGTGGATTTACAACAGATGGTCGCGCGGTCTCTTGGAGTGGTACACGTTGGGTTGCCGTTGGAAGTACCATAAATGCAACGTCCAATATTCAAGTGAGTGGCGATGGTTTCAACTGGTCTGCTCCTACCGCAGGTAACTTTGGTACGTCTGGTGGCGCGGTTGCCTTTTCTTCAAACGTCACTCCTGATCTTCAGTTTGATAATTTAAGTTTCTACGGAAAATCCCAATATCCTTTTATCCAAAGCACAAACGCAATGTACATGGGAAATAGTACACTTCAAATCAACAATGTTGTTACAATTCAAAATCCAAATGTAGGTGTGTCAAATGTAGGTATCAACAATACCAACCCCTCTTACACCCTTGATGTAAATGGTACATTTAAGTTAACAACACCTACGTCAAATGTTATTGTGTTAACAGGAACAATTGGAGGATCTAGTTCGAATGAAATCATTAAATACAGTTTGGATAATGGAGCAACATTTTGTAATGCGAACTACACCCCTATTTCTGGCTATCCAAATGCTGGCCCTGTTTGTTGGAACGGTCGTCAATGGATGACACTTCTTACAAATACTTCAGCACAAGTACCACGTTTTTTAACAAGTCCAGATGGTATTAACTGGTCCACAATCAATGTAACAGGTTCTTATATTTCAGGAAATCCATCCAGATTAATTTGGATTGGTGATCGTTATATTTTAACAGGAACAGGTAGTTCTGCTGCTACAAGTATTTGTTACAGTTTTGATGGTATCGCTTGGCAAGGTGTAAATGGTGGATTTTTAGGCAACTACGCAAACATGGTAGCCTTTAATGGACGTCGTTTAGTCGCAACTGGTTCTGAACCAACAACAAGCACCTTTATGAAATATTCAGACGATTTTGGGTCAAACTGGACAGCTTGTGGTGGAACAAGGTTTGCTATTGTAAATGAATTTTCAAGAGGCGCACAGGGTGTTGTATGGAATGGAAAACTTTGGATTGCGCATGGAACAGGACTAGCAAATGGATATACTGTTGGAGGAGTCAAATATTCCTACGATGGTATTAACTTTTCAGATGTGCCAACTTCCAATCAAGTCTTTGCGTACCCTGATGGTAACTCAATCGCAACAAATGGACGTGCTATTGTGCGTGGTGGATTTGCGTATGGAAATTCAAATACAATGAAATATTCGTATGATGGATTTACGTGGTCAAGTTGTGAAAATATGTTTTCAGATTATTGTGCGTCAGTCTACTATGGTGCGAATCGTTTTTGGGCGTTTGGTGGACCAGGTTCAAATGTAAAAACGAGTGTGGATGGTGCGACTTTTATTGATTTTGCAGCACCGTATGGTCCAAGTGGTGGTGTATCTTTTTTTGGCTACAGTTCCAATCCAGTCCCAGAATTTCGCGAAGATAACTTATCGATTTATGGACGAGGGTATCAAGGTATGTTGAATACTACATCAAATAACTTTATTACACTCAACCCAAGTTCCATGATGTTCAATAATACTTTAGTTGTTGGAAATCCAGTTCTTGGTTTATCAAATGTAGGTATTGGAACACAAACCCCTGCTTTTACTCTTGATGTAAATGGAAGTGCGCAAATCAGTACTCTTTTCACAAGCCAATATGTGACTCCACAAACAAACTCAAACATATGGGTAGCAGGTGGGTTTTCAAATAGTGGTTCCAACAATCTTTTAAAATATAGTTTTGATGGAATCAACTGGTCCAACGGAACAGGATATCAGTTTTCAGGAGCTTCCAAAGTATTTTCAATCTGTCATAATGGTTCTTTCTTTTACTCGTATATTACAAATACAAACTCAAATGGTGGATTTTTTGTGAAGAGTTTTGATGGTATCAACTGGAGTCAAATCAATGTTCCACCTGTTGGATTTGGAAATCTTAGTTTTCCCGCGTTTATGGTAAAAAACCTTATTTGGACAGGACAAGAGTTTGTTGCGGCTGGTCGCGCACAAACAGATAAAAACTCAAACAGTATGATTTCTCGTTCCTTTGATGGAACAGCTTGGTTTCCTGCTTCATCAGGTAACTTTGCCACAGCAGGAACAGGAGATGCTTTTGGTCTTGCCTTTAACGGTCGTCGTATGGTATGTGCCACAAGCGCAACAGCTGCTTCAGGTATTTTAAAATATTCAGATGATCGTGGTTCAAACTGGACTTCTTGTACTGTTGCTGATCCATTTAGTACAACAAACTCAAATGGTGGTATTACAACAAATGGTTATACATGGGTAGCTGTTGGTACAGGAAATTCTGCCAATGGAACTATAAAATATTCTTTTGATGGTATAACATTTGTAAATATTTCAGGAAATGGTTTTAATCAATTTGGTAGTGATGTTGCTTGGAATGGAACATTCTTTGTAGCAGTTGGTAACAGTGGAGCGAACTCAATCAAATATTCATCTGATGGTATCACATGGTCAAACGGAACAAATACATTTGGTTCATACGGTATTTCTGTTCGTTGGAATGGACGAATGTTTGTAGCAGTTGGTAATAATGGCACATCACAATCCGCTGCCTCCATCAAATACAGTTATGATGGTATTAACTGGTCTAACTCTTCATCGGGTCAAGATATTGTTGAACTTTATTCTGTTGCCTTTAGTTCTAATGTTGCTCCTGACATTCGTGTGGATAACTTAGCAGTGTATGGAAAGGCACAATATGGATATACTGCGAATGCTAATACAATACATTTGGGAACAAGTTCAATGACCTTGAACAGTTTAGTTACAATTGGAAATCCAACCGTGGGTTCAAACACAGTAACTTTTAATGGAAGTGTGAATGGAACTTTTCAAGTTGATGGAAGAGATCCAAAAGGTGGAGTACTTGTTTCATCACGAAATGGTATTTCTTTAGCAAACTGGGATAACGTAAACTGTAACTCAACTGGACTTCCAACTCTTTACAGTGTGTATGCTGGTGATATAAACATGAAATCGTATTGGGGATTTTCATTTAACATGAATGACGCACAAGCTGGTGATAGTGGAGATGCTACACAAACACGTATTGGAAATACAACCTCTTTTACAATCAACTCGCGTTCTAGTTCAACTACATTCAATACATTGTTTACTGTGCGTAACAGTGGTCGTGTTGGTATTGGAACAACATCCCCCTCATATACTCTTGATGTCAATGGAAGTGTTCGTGGAACATTTACAGGGTATAATGAACCTTTTAGCATTAATACTTATTCAGGTACTGGAACAAACACTTTTGATACATCAACTGGTTATATTTTTTATATAATTCCTGGAACAAGTGGTTCATTTACTGCAAATTTTACAAATCTACCAACAACTGCAAATCGCGTTTACAATGTTACTTTAGTGTATGGTCAACAAGCAGCAATATCCACAATCGCAACAGCAGTTCAGGTGAATAGTACAAGCTACACGCTTCGTTGGGCAAACAACACTGTTCCAAGTCCTGCGAATGGTCGTGTTGAAGCACAAACATTTTCCTTATTTAACACTGGAGGAACTTGGATTGTTTTAGCAAACTTTACATCTTACAGTTAAAGAATTTGTGTTTTATAAACATTTTTATTCTTTTATAGAAGTTCAAATGCCTCTTCCAAGTGCTTTAGGAACGATACAAACAACACAACTTCCGACACAAGGAAGTCTTTATTTTAATGGACTTACTGGTGGAAGTGGAACAAACTTTGTTGTAAACAACAATTCTAGTTTAGCTCTTGGTTCAGGAAACTTTACGATTGAGTGGTTTCAATATATGCTTCAATCAACTACAGCAATAAGAATATGGGCAAAGGGTTCTTGGGCAGCAGATATTCATGATATCGCAGTTACAATTGAAGGAAGTGAAAATACTTATTCTTTTTATCTATGGATTAACTCAACCACGCCATTTTTGGGAATCAATATGGCAGGAACTTTAATTGAAAATATATGGCATCATTTTGCTGTTGTTCGAAATGGAGATACATTTACAGTATATCGTAATGGAGTTTCAATCGGAACAACAACAAATAGTATTACTATTTTAAACACAAAAAATTTACGGTTAGGAAACTTACTTCAAACCAATGAGTATGATCTTCCATATAAAGGCTACATCACAAACTTTCGTTGGACACCTGGGCTTGCTATTTATACATCCAACTTTTCTGCTCCCCGTTTTCCACTTGTAAAACTCACCCAAACCTCCCTTTTACTCTTATCACAAACCTCAGCGACTGCGTTTTCAGATGCCGCACAAACATCTGCGATTGCTTCCACGACAAACACAACATTTACCACAATATCACCTTTTAAATCATTGTATGCAATCGCCTCAGGAACAAAACCACAACTTGGAACAACGGATATGTCACTTTTATATTCTGGAAACGAAGATGATAACTTTATAGGTGTTGGTCTTCCTTTTAATTTTCGTTTTTACAATAATAACTATTCCACTGCATTTGTTGGAACAAATACATACATCACATTTGGAAGTGGGTCCACGCAATACCTTAGCTTATCTTTGAATCCTGCTGGTCCTCCTCTTCCAGCCTTTCATTTAGGGTCAGGTGATCATAGTTGGCAACAACTATGGGCAAGATCAACTTCGAATACATGTCGCATTCGTTATGTTGGAGTCAACTCAGCAGGTGGTTTTGGAACACAAATCATTTATGAAATTACCTTTTTTAGACAACTTCGTGCGGATGATGATATTTATGTTGAACTTGTCGTTGGAACTCATGGAAAAACAAATGGCCCATTTGGTATGACAAATGGAGGCACAACGGCCACTAACTTTGGAACTGTAAGTCAAAATAGTAGTTATGTGATTATCCTAGATTCAAATGGAAACTATAAAAATCTCTTACTTGGCTCTTATATTTCAGTGACAAGTTCATAAATTACTTTTCGAAAGAGACTTATCAAAGATTGCTCTTCCTACGGAAGAGACTTACCAAAGGTTGCTCTTCATACGGAAGAGACTTACCAAAGGTTGCTCTTCATACGGAAGAGACTTATCAAAGGTCGCATTCTTTCAGAACGACTTAACCAACTTCCCTCTAACACCATAGATGGCGTATAACCAGTACGTAAAGGCAAACAAGTACTACCGCCCTTTTCTGGAATCAGATTCTGAATTGTCTGATTCCGATAATGAATCCTTCTTATCTGAATGGTCACGTCCTGATACGCCAGAACGTCCATCCAATGCCGGTCCAGATTTAGAAACAAAAGCAACAACCGATCTTCCTGATTTCGCAGAGTTCGCACGAGCGCTTCAAGAGCCACTTGTGAGCGCCGCAGGACCGACCTTTGCCACAACCAAACAAGAGGATGCCTATAACAACAATCGGCTTGATAGGCGAGTTGAATACGGTCCCTTTGATATGAAAGATGTATCCGGCACGAAAGTGGAAATGGTCAAAAAAGATATTTCCACTGTCGTTATGCTTCAATCTCGTGATCGCGACAAGCGCGTCTTCAGTCAACCCACGAACTGTCAACTCTTCCTTCCTCGCATCTACAAAAACATTTCTGGCTTCAGCTTGGCGCAACTCAACTTAACATCCGCCTTCTTTTACTTTCGTGCCACCAAAGAAAATATAAGCATTCAAATCTATGAACGCGGTCGTGTCTTATACACAGTCACTCTTCGTCCTCCTGCGTCTACAACTCCACTGTACCTCACCAATACGATTCGTGAAGGCTCTTACAACATCTCACAACTCCTTTCCGAAATACAAACCCAGTTGAATCGCACACCACTCTTTTACGATTTTCTCAACGGATTTGCTGACTTCTTTCCACTCTTCTCTGTGAATGGTGACTTCAGTTTGAATTTTAATAATCCTGGTGATAACTACTACGACGCCGTGCGTAAAGTCTTTGTAAACAACCCAACCAAAGCCCAAATCGTTGGTTCTTACTTCCAATCACAATACGCCAACCAGTTAACGTACACTGTCGATAACGTACGTGTTGCCTATTACTATCCTGTGTTAAAGGAAGCTGTATTAGATCCTTCTGTGAATCTTTCTTTATGGAATCTTACCTATCCACCCGACCCTACGTTGACACAAGAAGATATCATTCAATATATCGTGTATGCGTTTACAGGGTTGAATGATCAGGTTGTTCTCACACTCATCAATCAAAATGTTACCAACTTAGATAACTACCGCCTCTTACACACCTTCCGTTACAGTCTTGTGAATAAATACGAATGTATTTACAACCAAACCAATAACCGTGTGACAATCCAAACAAACTCCCTCAACACTTCCTTGGTCAATCTTCTCAACTCTCAATATAACTTATACATTCAACAACAACTTTCTATCAACGGTCTCAACCTAGCACAATACAATCTTTTACTCGTCACAACACAAAACTTATTGTCCATTATTCAAGCGATGTATGACTATTTACAAACAAACTTTGCCTATTCATTTGCGGTAAACTATGGTACATATGACCGTACCTATTTTACGGATTTTATGAATAGTGTTCTCATTCGTAATGGCAGTAATGCGACAGGGATTTCCTATACCTATAGCACATCCAATATTACTGCGCCACGAATCACAGATTATCTCGAAGACTTTCGTTACAATCCTCCCTATTACTGGGAAGGCATGAGTAATCTAAATACATTTACAAGCTCGATTGGTTATCCTTACAACATGGGTGATCCAACAGGATTTTCACTCGCAACAACATCCAACTTTCCATACAGCGTTTACCAAAGTAATATTGATTTAACAAGACATTTCGTTGATTCAAATGGAGTTGTGTATACTGATTTACGTCGTCGTGCGGGTGATATTATGGTCAATGTCAAACCTTACCAATATACAGTCTTCAAGTTCCGCAGTAAAGTTCGTCAAACCCTTCAAGTGGAAACCTTACCGCGTCAGTTTGCCTACCGCTACCCCTATTACAATGGAAATAATCCAGTGAATTCCAATATATCTACCCTCTTTGACATCAGTTATAACTATATTAATCCTACTGGACAAATCTATAACCGTATCAACTACATGTCAACGCTAAAAAGTATCCCATCATGGTCAAATGTAAGTGGTACAACGAGCAACTTTGGAATAAACTACGTTTCTTCATTGGATACCTGGGGTTCAAACTATGAAACAATCAATGCCACCAGTGGTAAAGGAAACTTTTACTTTTTCACAACCCCACAACCTTCTACCCCAACCGATTTTTATCGTTATGATATGAACCTTACATTCCAAACACCAACTGGAAGTAACTTCGCAGCGAATCTTTGTGTGTTCTTCTATCATGATTTCGCTGCGATGAATGCCGATATTAGTGGATATCGTTTTGAAAGTCCTTATAACTACAAAGATAAAATATCCTTAACAACTGCTTCTTCATCAAACACATTATCTTTCAAAACATACGCAAATCAAAAATATTATTTGATTGTGCGTGGCGAGACAGAATCCTTTGCTTCCACTGATTATCGTATTGTCCCTTGGTTTTCTAACCCAAACTTTTCCACACTTTCTAATCCATCCACCTTTAATAACTTGGCACCACCCCTTGCGAACTTGGATAACTGGAATTTTGCTCAGGTAAATGATCCAACACATATTCGTTTACCCATTGTTTCTACATTGTGGTCCAATACCAATCCATCAAATGACTTTATTAACAATGTTATTTTTGCGGAACCACCCAAGATGGGATATGATTCAAATGGGGTCAGTAGCGACTTAACAGACTATATTCCTTTCTTTTCAAACGCAACATTCAATCCCATTAATCCAGAGGCAAACTTACGTGTTGATCCAATCAATAACTATGTATTTTCCTTCAACCAACCCTATAACACCAGTACACAAACCTATTTGTTTTCAAATACAACAAACGCAGTGTATACTTCCAATACAGATTCGGTTTATAACTGGACATCCAATGCGTTCCGTGATTACAAAATGGTTCATTACTATTCTCCTACCTTTATTTATGATACTTCACAGATTCCTGCGTACGATCCTGGAACAGATTTGAGTCCGTATATTCGTCCTTACACACGCCAAACCACAGGAAATCAGCCCATTAAAGATTATAAATATGAAGGAACATCTCCAACTTCACGATTGCTTCTTGGAAAAGGTATTCCTGGATTTACCTTTTTACCTTCCGATGGAACATGGGAAATTCAACGCATGACTTACAAAACAAGTTTTATTACCAATGACCCAACAACAAATTTAAATACACAAGTTCAAGCGATTGGTGTTTACTTGGCAAATGAAGTTGTGAACGAATCTATTTTCCGCTTGCGTTTAAGTGATGCCCATTATGTCCTTTTACTCCAATCCACAACAACATATTCTAATCTTTCGAACTTAAACTTGGGCTTTGATGGAAGTCTTGGAACGTATTATACCTTTTCAAACTTTCCAATGTTATCCTCTATCAATACACAGCCTTTATCTGGATACTCACAAGTTCCTCGCGAGTTTATTCCTGATTCCAATAGTTTTTATACTGCTTTGACATATAAAGGATTAAACTCAAATGATGTGACAAATGCGTTTTCACCTAACTCAACTATCGCAGGACAGGCTATCAGTAGTCTTCGTGTACAGCTTTCAAATGCGCAAATCGCAGTCATTCAAAACTTAGCAGGTTCCGCTATACCCTATCCACAAGCCAATCAAGCATTTGTCAGTACAGCCTTTTATGATGGACAGATTCCACCTGATCTGAAAGGGGTTGTTTTATCATCTTCCAATGGAAATTCAACTATTTTTGGACCTCCTTCTGGGTACGATGAAAGTATTACGCAATATGCGCAAAGTATTCCTTATGCGAATAGTCATATTCATTATTTGGATCAACAGGATATTGTCTTTGCGAGTAATGGATTTACTCCTTGGTCCAATGCTCCATTAAACACCAATAAAATCAACGCGTCTGTACCTGGATATATGTGCTTTCAAGATGGAACTTTTTCGATTGTTCCATATGTCTTTTACACCAACGCAGATCCCAATACACCCCCTGATCGTTCTTTCTATACAAGTTCGATTTACAACTTAACTACAGAACAAATCTTCCCTACTGCTGAATCCACAACCATTCTTGGATTTTCAGGAAATACAACGGATTATGTTTTCTTAGGTTCTTCCAACAATATTTTACGATTTAAAAAGTTTACTCCCGCAACAGGAACACTGACTGAACTTCCTATCAACTCCAACTATGCCATTTCTACACCAAGTCTTCTGGTTCAAGATTTTGTATTTCACAACACAAATCGTTGGTTTGTAACTGCTTATGATACAATCAATAATAAAATTGTGTTATATGGTGATGAACGATACACATCCACAAATACAATGGCATCCAATGTCTATTCCTATGCTTCAACATCTATGCTTTCTATGGATCCAAGTGGAACCAATCTTCATCTTGTGTTAAAGGGAAGTTCACAAAACTTTACAAGTTCTCTCGTGTATAACTTCAACTCAAATGATACAGATGGATTTTGGCGCGATAGTTCTGGATACAAAATCTTGTATGAAACAGGAGGTGCGACTCTTCCAGCAAGTTACACAAAACTTGCGGCAGTTATCAACGCAGGTCAAGAAGAACTCCTTTTACTCAATCCACTTGAAAAACCAAATCGTTTCTTCAAAGTAAATGCCTTAATCGACACAGCAAATCCAACAATCAGTAATGCTGATGTGAATATATCAGTACAGGTTTTACAAGATGCGAGTTCCAATCTCATTACTCCAACAAACATTGTGGGAGGTGGCAATGGTTCAAAATGGTTAACATTTGCGGATTCACCATACATTATGGGAAATCGTAATGACGCAGTTGACGCACCAACAACAGTCCGTATTGCCTATCAAATATTTTTCCCCACCTTCAAACTTCAAATGCGTCAACTCACAAATGCTTCATCTGCGATTGTGGATTTAACAGGGGTTGATTCAAATGGAGTCTACCCTGAATGGCCTCACGTTATGATGTTTGGATATTCCAACTTCACTTCACTCAGTAACGATATTTTGGATAATAATGGTAAATGGGGATTTGAAAATAACTCGAACTTCTTTGTGAGTGATGTTAGCTTCAACGGATTTTACTTCAACTCGTATTTACTCAACTTTCCCTTGTATCCAAATTTAAACTGTAACTCTGCGGATCCAGAATATTATTACTACTTAGCCTTCCGCGGTTATTTACCTACTGAAGAGTTTCAAGCCACCTTGCGTTTCAATATGCCCAATCGTTATGATTTTGGGTTTGTGCGTTTCCAAGATATTATGGATGAAGTTCCCTTGTCAATTACCAGTCGTAACCTGTTCAACCCTGCCTATTACACGATCCTCAATCAGTTCAATAGCAACTTTGTCTTTTCATCGCGAAATTTCGGTAGTAACACACTTCAAGGGTATACAGGAAGTAATATTAGTTCAATAAGTTTTAGCAACTTTATGGTTCAGTATTCAACGATTTTCGCACAGTTTACATCCACATCGCAAGTGGTAAACAGTATTCAATCAAATATTCAATCCAATATCAACCAGTTTATTCAAAATGATCTTCAATATATTTTACCTTCCAATGCGTTGACCCGTCAGCGTTATACCGATCCACTCCTCTTCCAGATTCGTTGGAAATCTGCCTTGTCTCCCAAGTTTTTGTTGTTAGATGACGAATGGGGATTAGGATGGAACTTGGGGTATGATAAACAGGATACACCTTTTTCAACTGTTCAAACCGGCAACTCCTTCTTCAAAATCCAACAAGATTTTATTTACTTGCGACTCAATACGGAATTCAATATCAATCGTATGGACGCAGGTGGAAAAGAAAATTATCGTGAAGGCCGTGAACCTACCGGCACAACCAATCAGTACTATTGTAAGCTTTTGTTGACAAACTTTGGTGGTAATGCGACAACCTTCATCCACAACCCTATTACATTCAACCCACCACTCAATCGTTTGACCAAACTTACCTTCCAATGGCTTTTCCCAGATGGTACGATTATTGATAATGGTGACGCAGAATGGAATGCGACAGTGAATATTGTGGAACGCATGGAAATACCACAAATCCCCGATAAAATGTTGTTTCAACCTGCTGATCCAAAAACAGGAAAACCCGCACCACTTCCTAAAGGATTCCAAGAAGCTAAAATACAAGAACAAGGCGAACGTGATGCCAAACGTGATGAAGAAATCATGGCCGCACAAAAGAAAGAACTTCTTGATCAAGCTAAAAAACTTCAGCAAAAGGGGATTCGTTCTATGAGCGCAAGTACACGTTCAACAACGTCATCTGGAAAATAAAGACTTGATAGAGAAGAATGGCCGCTGCCAATGATATGCCTCTAAATCCAAGTCAACGACCACCTTGGAGTGGTCCTGCCTTTGTTCCCGTTCAACCCTCGTTGGGTCCTGTGGAACGTCCTAGTCAGTTTCCATTCCAAGATGCCCAATCTGAAAATCCTAGTTTATTCCCCCCTGTTTGTATTCGCAGTCACTGGGATCCAAGTATGATTCTTCGTCGCACACTTCCTCAGCAACAAGTCGCAACCCCTTTGGATCCTCGTCCTTGGACAAAAGTATGTCTCCGTTACACAACCAGTCAAGATTTTGAAGAAGCACCACGTCCTTCTGATAACGTTGTCTTTCCAAGTGGTGGAACCGTCTATCCTCCTTCACGCTACCGTGAAGCCATTGATCATGAATCTGAATTACGTCGTTTGGACCGCCCCTTAGGAACCTGCGAACGTGACCAATACATTCCTCCTACCACAGGTGATATGTATGTTCCCAACGCAACTGTTCCAGGCAACCGTCAAGCCAGCACACGTTTCGTTCAAGAACTTGCGTTTCCTATGGCAGCTATGCGTGATGAAAAACCTTACGATTGCGTGTATGACGCACAAATGGCTGCGTTCAATCGCAGCTCTGCTCTCCCCTTTAACAATGCCACGAAACAACAACGATATGCCGTCACACGCAAAGATTTAGTGAAGCAACAGTATCCGCAGCCAACACCAAGCGGGAAAGTATCACTTTCCTAGATTGGTGTTGGCGTCAGCTGTCTACGCATAGTTCAGCCAATAGCGAGTTCAAAAGTTTCACTTTCATAAGTAAATGGATTGGGTAAATCGAACCAAACCAGCGTACATCAATGAGATAGATTCCTATCCCATTCCTTTACCTGCTGATTTGTTAGAACCTTTGGTTTCTAACAAAGAACCGTTAGTTTCTAAAAAAGAACCTATTTCAAAAGTAAAAGGAGGAAATAGAATGGAACATTTCTCTTATAACTCTGTTCAAACGCATTCCTCCTATTTCAATGGAAAGCTCTCTGAAGTTACAGAATCCACTAAGATTCGTAATGGTAAAGGGAGTAAAACAGTTAAGAAACGGCAAGGAAAAAAGGTGATGAGTAAAACACTCCCTTTAACATCTTCTGAAATCAAAAATATCCAAACACGCAAATTCATGCCATCCCTTTTTCAAGACTGTCACAATGGGTTGTGTGTCACAAACAAAACGCGTAAAGTCAAGCGTAGAACGAAAAAGAGTACAAAGTAAATGATACTGGAAATTATCGTCTTATTGGGCGTAGTCATATTCATTGCCATACTTTTTTACAAGCAAGCCAATGAACAGTTTGAGATTCTTCAACTCGAATCCGATCGTCTTCAAGAAATACCTACATTGTATGGCGACCATGCTCCGATAGTCATCCGAGGATTTTCTGTTCCTTCGCTCGGCACATTTCAAGAACTTCAAAAGCGCAAACACATTCTTCAAATGGCCATCGCACCCAAACGAACGCTCTATTCTGTTTTACACAGTCCGACCGATTGTGCGAACTGGACCTTCAAACCTGAAACTACCCAGTTCTTATCCAAAGAATCCGGCTTACACATTTGGTTTCAACAAAGTATGTTTTCTAACTTTTTACCAAGTCCGTATACGTCATGGCTCTATTCGTTTAAAACCTACCTCTATCCCCATCATCGTGGCTTGTTCAAAACAACGGCCTTTCAAACCATTATTATGCCAACACAAGGTGAGGCAAATGTAAGTTTGATTCTTCAAACCGCTGAATCATATTTACCCACAACATGGAAAGAACGTCGTTTCAACTCGTTAACTGCGCAAGATACTCCTCTTTTATCACAAATCAAGTTTGTTGAAGTTAAGTTGAAGAAAGGAAACCTTTTTGTGCTTCCTGCGCATATGATTGTGGATATTACAACGCCACAAGGAGCAAAAGAGGATTGTTGGTTCTTGTTGGCTGAAGTACACCACCCTATTTCACGAATTGCTTCATAGGAGCTAAACACTTTTCACAACGATAGAATAAGATGGCCGATTCAGATACTTCAGATGATGATTCCTCTTTAACATTTGAACCACTTGAAGCAGAACTTGAAGATATGCTCAAAGAGTTAGACAAAACCATTGCGATCATGGAAAATGTGAAAAAGGAAGTATGTCAACCCCACGACTTGTTTGAAGATCTTCATTTGAAGAATATTCTTCACGAGTATCTCGCCAACTGGAAGGCCGAAGGCCGTCTCTCTCCCTCTGGCTCTTCCGTTCGCCTCACTGAAGTTGAAGCACATTCACTTCAACTCCCTTTTACAGAAGAACCCACAAACATCTATAACATTTGTTGTGCTCTTGTTGGAAAGATTTTACATTGTTGAAGCTAAAGAAAAGCTCATTATTTTTAAACGTTGGAAAGCAACATTGCTAAGGCAAAAATGGTTCGCTTTTCTAAAGAAAAGCTCATTATTTTTAAATATCACGGTGTGATATTTAAAAATGATTCACAACTACTAACTAAGTACAAGACAAAAACATGAATACAGACCCTGCTGATCCGTTGTCATTACTCAATCCAGCCCAACGAGCGGCATATGACGCTGTTGCGATGGGGAAACATGTCTTTCTCACAGGTCCAGGCGGAACAGGCAAATCGTTCCTCCTCAATATGCTTTTCACCGTTCTTCCCAAACGCATTGAAATGAAACTTGCGCTGACTGCTCTCACAGGTTGCGCAGCCCTCCTTTTACATCCTCGTGCGAAAACACTACACAGTTGGGCAGGTGTTGGTTTAGCCAAAGAATCTGCTGCGGTTTTGATCAAAGAGATTCGCAAATCACGCAAAGCATGTTTCCGTTGGATTGATACAGACATCTTGGTGATTGATGAAATCAGTATGATGACCCCTGAGTTCTTTGAAAAGTTGGATGAAATCGGTCGTGCGATCCGTCGCAATCCCACCAAACCCTTTGGCGGATTACAGCTGGTTCTTGTGGGTGACTTTTATCAACTGCCACCTGTGGTACGCCAAGACCTCTCTGGTGGTCCTACCGTTGAAACTTCCTTTCTCTTTGAAAGTCCTTTGTGGCGTGAGTTAAAACTTGAAACTCACGAGCTAACCGAAATCGTTCGCCAACGAGATCCTATATTTCAAGAAGTACTCAATCAAGCCCGTCGTGGAGAACTGACAAAGAAAAGCATCAAGGTCTTGGCGAATCGTATGGGATTGGATTACAAAGACCAGGCGATTCAACCCACGATGTTGTTTACAAGACGGGCGCAAGTCGATGAAATCAATATGAGTCATTTGCGGAAGTTGACCACAGAACGTCGTACATTCAAAGCCACAACCCTCTTTATGCCTCTTGAATCAACTAAAGGGTTAACCGAAGAAGACCCGTTAGTCAAAAAAGCCATTTCCAAGTTGGATATGGACGCACCCTATAACGCTGAACTCACAGTTGCGATTGGAGCACAAGTGATGCTCTTGGTGAATAAACCTGAACTTGGATTGGCGAATGGAAGTCGTGGGGTAGTTGTTGGTTACGGTCCTCCTTCTGTGGATGATAGCGCATTAAATACAAAAACAGATGAAGCCTTGCTTGTTCCTCTTGTAAAGTTTCGTAACCAGCTAGTGATTCCGATTGAACATAACACGTGGGAAGTTCCTGATTTTCCTGGTGTCTTACGACGACAAATCCCTATCAAACTCGCCTATGCCATCACAATCCACAAAGCGCAAGGTGCGACTCTGGATTGTGCGTTGATCGATGTAGGTGGTAAAACCTTTGAATATGGCCAAGCCTATGTGGCTTTGTCCCGCGTCAAAGATTTAGAAAGTTTGTATATCCATGATTTTGAAGCAACGGCTTTCCGTGCTCATCCAAAAGTAAAAGAGTTTTATAGCCACATGCCTTGATTTACATGATTAGGACTATTCAAACTAAAATTTTTAAATGATTTTTCAGGTTCTTGTTCCATATTATGTGGTCCTACATCACCTCCAGCACATCCTAAATAAAAAATACGAACATTACCTTCAAGATTTTCTTTTATAAATGTTACAAAATCTTTTAATGTGCTACTACGAGTTCCACCCACTTCAGGTAATGTGTCATAAAACTTTTGTGTAAGTTCATCTAATACACCTTCAACCGTTAAAAACGTTTTAAAAAAATTTGAATATACAATTCTTCCCATTTGTGGGTCAAATATTTTTTGAACAGGAGATAAAATATCCTTTATAAACTCAATTGGATAGTTTGGACACTCCTTTTCATTATTATATACTTGTGGTCGAATTGTATCTGAAGATGATGTTGTAACAGAAAAAAATCTAGATTTTATTTTATTAAAACTACGATTTTTATAATAATCATATTTATTTCGTAATGTGTCTACAATTTTAAAAGCAGTTTTTTCCCATAATGGTCGCCCCGCTAAAGTAAATGTAACTACTTCAATCCCAGGAGGAAGTGTAAACATTTCATCTGTGTTTGCTCCATGAATCAAAAGAGTTATATGATGATCAAATAAAATCTTTCTTGTTTTTGCTAAACGTTTATTTCGAAGTAATTTACGAGTATTCATATGTTTTTTTTCTCTTCGCAGTGTATGGCGTAACTTTATTTTTTCAGAATACAACTTCTTTATTGATTTTTTATTTGAAGGTTTTGATGCCTTCTTTGTTGCCTTTTTCGCAGGCATTGATTTTTTTTGACTGGCTTCCATCTACTTAATATCCATATTTTACTTCATGGGGATTGTAGTATTGAGACCCTTCCACTTCTTCACGCACCACCTTTGACACATCATCGCGAATCATTTGACGAACACTTGGAGATAAGTACTCGCCAGCTTTGATGGTTTCTGCCATTGTTCCTTTATCAGTTGCTAGTTTGGATGTTAAAGATGGTAATATATCGGAAGGAGTTTCGTGGGGTTTGATACGTTCCTGATGTTTTTCGTAGGCGGCCATAATGGCGTCTTTGTCAACAATCATTTGGTCGCTACAAGGAACTGTATTTGCTCCTTGGGCAATATCCAAACTCGCTTTACAAGGTGTTGTTTTGGTGGTTTCCAATCCATCCAAACGCTTCAAAATACTTAGTAATGTATCATTTAACACGGCATGTTCACCAGTCATCGCTGCGGCTGCCACAGAACTTGTATCAGGTGTTGGTGTTGGTGTTGGTGTTGCTGTTGAAGGTGGTGTAGGAGTTGAACCCATAGGAACTAACTTGCTGATTCCAACAGGGTTGTATTTGTCAATAATGCTATTGATTTTACTGATCTCTCCATTCACATATGCCTTCTTTTCGTCTTCAGGTTTTTTTGCCCACCCTTCCTTTGACACCACATTGCGCAATTCAAATAAAGAAGGATTGATTCGTATATCATTTAACTTTTTAGCACCTGCCATCATGTAGTTTTTCGCAGCGAGTTTTTCATAAGTCGGGATGAGTTGTTCACGAGCAAACACTTGGTATTTATCTTCTCCTTGTGCTGCTTGCGTAGAATAAGCAAAAGGTGGTAAGAGAGGAATCGCTGCTGTTGGGGGAGTTGATGGTTCAGAATTAAGAACTTTTATTGTTGAATTAAACATATCAATAATTTGATTTATTTTGAGAGTGACTTCTTCATTTGAAAGTTCTTTTTTTGTTGATTCGTTTATACGAAATTCTGTTGGATTTTTCGCAACTCCTTTATTCAGTATATTGATTAGACCTGTAAGTTCATCCGATGTTTTTTTACTTTTTTGTATTTCAGGGTGATTCTTCATTTTTTCCAAAGTCGGAATCATTTTGTCACGAAGATAGATTTGTGCCTCATCTTTTTCTTCAAATCCTTCTGAAATCCCAGATCGAGCTCCACGAATCATATACACCCCTATAACACATACGACGACGAGAACAACCAATGCCAAAAAGGCTGGATGTTGTAAGAATGTCTTCATCTAAATAAGGAGTTTACAAAATATAGTTGGACGATATTTTGTAAAATCCCTTACTTCATAAAATATGAAGAAAATTTCATCTAAAGATGGTACGAGTTTTTCTTCTAGAGTGCGAACCGATGGATCAAAATATCTCACCCCCAAATATCTCCAAGATGGAAGCTACCCAACCTTTGGATTCAACCCCTATTACACAAGCGAATACTGATACAACAAAACCACGTAGTCGTCCCACAACACCTAAAACGAAGACCAAAACACCCACAACCAGCCCGGCAGTTAAAGGGAGATCCAAAACACCCTCACGCAAAGAACCGACAGAACTGGTTCTTGATAGTAATACATCAGCGAATCTTCAGATTGGTAAAGAGGTGGATTCGAAAGAATCAAAGGATTCAAAAGAATCTAAAGAAAAAACAAGTGAAACGCATATCACCATTCAAGTCCCAGAACCCCTTTTACAAGAATCTGAAGATCGTTTTGTGATTTTTCCAATCAAATATCCTGATATTTGGGCGAAGTACAAACAACATATGGCGGTTTTCTGGACACCTGAAGAGATTGATTTGAGTCGTGATTTGAAGGACTGGGAGTTGTTGAGTGATAATGAACGTTACTTTATTAAAAACATTTTGGGATTCTTTGCGGGTTCTGATGGGATTGTCATGGAAAACTTAGCCTCTCGTTTCATGCGTGAAATCCAGATTCCTGAAGCACGTTTCTTTTACAGTTGTCAGAATTTACTTGAAGCTGTTCACAGTGAAACATATTCCCTTTTAATCGACACCTATATCACAGACAAACACGAAAAGAATGATATTCTTCGTTCCATTCAAACGATTCCTTGCGTCCAGAAAAAAGCCGAATGGGCTTTACAATGGATTGACCACAAAGACGCAAGTTTCGCCACTCGTTTGTTAGCCTTTGCCGCCGTGGAAGGTATTTTCTTCAGTGGTGCCTTCTGTGCCATCTTTTGGCTCAAACAACGCGGATTAATGCCAGGTTTAACAGTGTCCAACGAATTCATCGCACGTGATGAAGGACTTCATACAGAATTCGCTTGTTTGTTGTACAGTAAACTCCAAAATAAGTTGAGCAAAAAAGACGCCCACAAGATTATTCGTGATGCCGTGAAAATCGAAAAACAGTTTATCACCAAATCACTTCCTTGTGAACTCATTGGTATGAACGCAAAACTTATGGCACAATACATTGAATTCGTCGCGGACCGCCTCTTACTCCAACTCGGCTACCCCAAAGCCTATTCCGCTACCAATCCATTCCCCTTTATGGATCGTATTGCTCTTGAAGGAAAAGATAACTTTTTTGAAAAACGCGTGACAACCTACGCGAAAGCAACCGTTGGAAAAGAAAAGGAACAGATGGTTTTTAGTACAAGCGCGGATTTTTAAGAGTCTTTGTTGACCATGAAAAAACTAGATGGATTATTCCAATACATTTTCAAAACGTTGTCATTCGTATACGTATGCTGTTCAAACATATCCGAATGCCTTGCGAAAAGAGTTTGAAGTTGCCGTTGAAGAACTCGATCTTCAACCTTCCGATATTCTTTTGAATATTCCTGCGTCATGTGTTTCTCTCTCTTCCTATTACACCACCAAGCCACTTGAAGTCTACGAGTTTGAAACCAATGAAGAATTTGCCAAAATAACAAACACACCCTTTTGCTCCTTCTTTGATATTCCTTTACCAAACAAATCCGTTACCAAAATCATTTCTCTCGCAAGTCTTCATCACATGTCTAATGAAGAGCGCTCCCTCTTTTACAAAGAATGTTTTAGGATTTTGAAGCCTGGTGGAAAACTTGTTATAGGGGATGTACAAGCTGATTCGGTACAAGCACGATGGTTGAATGAGTTTGTGAACAAATATAACTCGATGGGTCATCAAGGATTATTTTGGAGTGAAAAAGACTGTCCACAAATTCAACAAGCAGGGTTTACAACCACAGTTGTTGAACGGTTGTATCCTTGGACATTTTCATCCAAAGAAGATATGATTGATTTTTGTAAACATTTATTTGGATTGGATTTGACTGATTCTGAGGCGATTATAAAAGGTCTTGAAGATATTCTAACGGTGTTTGAAGCAAGAAAACAATTTGGGTTTATGTGGAAACTTTTGTATCTTCATTGCCATAAAGCTCCTAACTCTTGTTCAACTGCCTCAAAATAAATCTGTTGTCCTCCTGCGGGTGAAAAGGTATATTCACTGAAATAAATATCCCCTTTGACTCCTAAATAAAAGTCCATACGTACAAACTCAAATGGTTGTGCGAGATCTTCTGCGATTCTCTTCATTTCTTCAATCCTATGCCAAGGAAGTACAAACGGAAATGCCTTGCCTATACACTCTCCAGTTATACGATACATATTTTGTTCTTCACCTTTTTTCACACCGATCGTTACAGCCTTTCCATGAATACATCGAAACATAAAAACAACCGCCTTTCCTTTTTCACCACCATACGCATCTTCTATTTTTTCTTCAATGAAAAAACGAGGTTTTACAAACTGATAATGTTTTTCATTTGAACCGATATACACAGTATTCCATTCGTTTAACTTCTTTTTTACTTTTTCAATACATATTGTTGGTTTTATAGAAATATTCCATCCAGATCCATGGGTTGCCTTGATTATCCAATCTGGATTCAAATCTTCTTCCGAAATATCATCTGGAGAATCTAAAATACGAATCACTTTGGCACATACACATTTTTCTTTAATCGACTCTTTCACTTGTAACTTGTCTACAAAAGGCGCAAATCGTTCATCAAGATTATCTTTATAGATTTGTATTTTTGTATAAAGAGGTAACTCTTTCCAGTTGTCTGGTTTTGGAAAAGAAAACATTTTATATTTTCATGGACGTTGTTTTAGGCATAAAAATAGATCCCTATATTTTTATAGAAATGTTGGCGAGACGATTTGTAAACACGCATCTTTCCAAATGGATTCACCGTCAGATTGAAGTATGTAAGCCATCACAAGTTCATATTTGTGATGGAAGTGAGGAAGAGAACACCCTTTTACTGAACCAAATGGTGACAAAAGGAACTTTACAACGATTAAATCCAACAACATTTCCAAATTGTTATTTGGCACGTTCTTCGCCCAAAGATGTCGCACGTGTAGAAAGTCGCACATTTATTTGTTCTGATAACGCAGGTCCAACAAATAACTGGGAAGAACCAGAACAAATGAAAAAGACATTGGCTACACTGTTTGATGGATCCATGAAAGGAAGAACCATGTACATTGTTCCTTTCTGTATGGGGCCTCTTCAGTCCCCTTTTTCAAAACTAGGAGTTCAAATCACGGATTCTCCTTACGCAGTTGTCAATATGCGCATCATGACTCGTATGGGTCAACCTGTATTGGACCTTATTCAAGAAGAAACTCCCTTTGTTCCATGTCTTCACAGCATAGGAGCACCCAATGATGATTCTGCTTGGCCACAAAATGACAATAAATATATTTGTCATTTTCCTGAAACACGTGAAATCATTAGTTTTGGAAGTGGATATGGTGGGAATGCTTTACTCGGAAAAAAATGCTTTGCGTTACGTATTGCCTCTGCGATGGGAAAGCAAGAGGGGTGGTTGGCAGAACATATGTTAATCGTTGGTGTCACGAATCCTGAAGGCATGAAAAAATATTTTGTGGCAGCGTTTCCTTCTGCGTGCGGTAAAACAAACTTCGCAATGATGATTCCAAAACTTCCTGGTTGGAAAGTTGAAACAGTTGGCGATGATATCGCTTGGCTTCACGTGGATCATGAAGGACGTCTTCGTGCCATCAATCCTGAAGCTGGTTTCTTTGGTGTCGCACCTGGTACAAGCGAAAAAACAAATCCATCTGCTCTAAAAACATTAAAAGCAAATACAATCTTTACAAATGTCGCAGTGGATAATCAAGGAAATGTGTGGTGGGAAGGACTCACACCAATCAAACCAACCCCTTTAACAGATTGGCAAGGAAAAATTTACACAGAAGGAAATGCGGCACATCCAAATGCTCGTTTCACATCACCTGCGAATCAATGTCCAACCATTGATCCCCTTTGGCAGGATCCAAAAGGAGTTCCTATTGATGGAATATTATTTGGTGGACGTCGTTCAACAAATATCCCTTTAGTCTGTGAATCCTTTGACTGGGCACATGGTGTCTATATGGGAGCTACAATGGGAAGTGAAACAACCGCTGCTGCCGAAGGAGCAACAGGGAAATTGCGTTTTGATCCATTTGCCATGCTTCCATTTTGTGGATATAATATGGGAGATTATTTTCAACATTGGATCAACACTGGCAAACGCTTACAAAATCCACCCAAGATTTTTTCTGTCAACTGGTTTCGCAAAGATGAATCTGGACAGTTTATGTGGCCTGGATTTGGCGACAATATTCGTGTGTTAGAGTGGATTTTCGACCGTTGCTCTTCCAATCCCACAAAACCTGTTACACAAACCCCCGTTGGATTTATACCTGGTTACAATGGAATCCAAACCACTGGTCTTGTTTGTGATATGAAACCCCTTTTACATATCGATGAAGAAGCTTGGTTGAAAGAACTTGAACAACATTCACTCTTTTTAAAGACATTTGGAAAAACAATCCCAAATGAACTTTGGAGCGTTCATACATTAATCCAAAAGAATCTTAGCAAGAAATCGGCTTAGGAGTTTCTGCGGATTTATTTGCTGCCGCGGCAATCAAGGATGAACTGCTTTGAATCTTCATGCCTAATCCATCCCAAATCGCAACACCTGCCTCACGACAAATGATGGCTTCAGGAATCTCATGACTGAAACGATCACCCCCTTTGGCAAACGCAATGACTTCATAGTTTTGTATACAATGACGAATACTTTTACAGACAGAACCATCTGTATCTTTTGCGAGTTCGGCCATATCTACACAACGCAATGCCTTCACGATTTGTAAACGTTCTTCTTGGCACATAAATGGTTTTCCTTTTTTCAAAACGGCTTGCGCATCTGTATTCACAATCACATAGAGTTGCGCGTTATTCTTTTTCGCACATTCACTCGCAAGTTCTAAATACTCTAAATGTCCTGTATGGATTGGATCAAAATACCCTGAAGCAAGCACAATGCGCATGATATAATCAAAATTGATTCTATTTTTTTAAATATTTCCGAGCAAGATAAATGCTTAACACAAGAAAAGATTTTCTTCAACTTGCCGAATATAAAATCAACTCAGACAAGGAAGTTCAATTGTATAAAACACAAGAAAAACGAATCGTTGAAGAAAAACGAATTCAATCCAAACTATATTATCAAAGACAAAGAACCTACGAGGCAAGAATTATTGGCATGTTACTACTTTGTTCTGGAGTTGCTTTTGCCTATCAAGCGTATTATACAACAGATGTGGTTGTTAGTTTCTTCAATGCGATTCATGAAACAGTTGGAAAACCTTTCTTTCCTCAATGGCAAACTTTGATGCTTGATGAATCATCCTATTTGTATGGATACATTGCGCAAGGTATTAATGCTTTTCTTCGCCTCCTTTTACTGGTTGGTGTTGGTATGAAAAAGGTAATGTTGCTAGCTCTCCAAGTCTTGACCGGTCTTGCGAGTACAGGAAACTGGGGAGCAGTTCTTGTTGTATGTCTCGTGACAGTTTTAATCACAGTGACGACACTGAAGTTGTATATTTCAGATTTTCAGATTGCCTCGCCACTGGTGTGGATCTCATTCCAAGCTCCTAAATAACTTTATTGTGGTCTAAAATAAATTATTATTTTTATTGAAGTGAAATGAGTCTTGAAAAACATCCTTCTTCTTACATAATAGATCCATATACAATACTATCCTATGATTCTCGAAAAAGCGATGGCAGTTTACCAAAAATACAAATTGGAAAAAAATGTTCCATCGCTATGAATTGTACATTTGCACTTTCAAATCATTTAGTTGATACATTTACAACTTCTCCTTCTGGAAGAGGCCTTTTTTCACATCAAAAGGGAAATCCAAGTAGTTATTCAAAAGGCGATATTCTTATCAAAAATGATGTATGGATTGGTACAAACTGTACGATTTTAGATGGAATCACGATTGGAAATGGAGCAGTTATCGCAGCGGGGTCCGTTGTTACGAAAGATGTACCTCCTTACGCAATCGTTGGAGGAAATCCAGCGAAAGTAATAAAATATAGATTTTCAAGTGAACTCATTGATGAAATAGAAAAAACACAATTTTGGGATATGGATATTACAGAAATCTGTAAATTTAATATTCATACCAAAGATATACATGGTTTATTGACGGCAATCAAAAAATATAAAAATGAAAATTGATTTATGAAACATCTTTTTTGTTGGCAACACAATGGAACTCTATAACATTGCTTCATTTGAACATGGCTATTATATTGTTTATAAAAATACAATGATAGTTCAAACTGGGCTTGTAAAAGATGTTCTGGATGGCCGTGCGCGTCTTTACGCAGTTTTCAATACTAACCATTCAACAAATGAGTTCATCTTTTATCATGATAGTGGAACGACCTTTTCTCTGCCCATTGTGGATCTTGTGCCTGAGGTTCTTCACATGATTCATAATGTTCCACCCATCCCTCTTACACTTATTCGTCAAACTACAGATGTCACCCTTTCAGAACTTGCCTTAGTCAACCAAACACAATACACACAACTTGACCGTATTGAAATGTTGGCGCAAGTTGCCTTGGAACAAATCCATACAATGCGTGTTCAAACCAAAGTCCAAAAACGCATAGCAGATTTAGTCATTCAAGACGCAATCAAACAAGAACTCACATGCCCCATCACTATCAACCCTTTGACACTTGAAATAGCAACCTGCGTCGCACCTTGTTATCATGTCTTTGATAAAGACGCCATTACAAAATGGTTAGAAACAAACAATACGTGTCCTGAATGTAGGGAGCAGTGTAGTTTGTAAAGGCTAAAGACATAACAAACTTTTTTACATATGAAAGCTCTCCTTCTTTCACTCCTTTTAACTGTCGTCGCTGGTTTTGGTAACTCTACAAGTCCCTCCACCGTTCATATTACTCCCAACAACTGCGTGAGTTTTACTGTGGGAAGTGGAACAGGTTGTGCGTGGATGTGTTCTTACTGCTCAAATACCTTAGGAACCAACAACTACTATTTTACCGATAGTGTTTGTACTTATCAAACAGGTGGATGTGTTGGAAATCCTCAAGCAGGTCATGTCTATACCTGTTGCTCTGTATAATCAAGAAATAACTAAAAATAAAAAAGAGTGTTTTTCTTTTTTATTTTTTAAGCAAATGTGGAACTTAAATATTATGAATAAAAGTAATTTTATAACAACCACAAGATAAATCATAATCTATAGAATAAGGAACGTTTGGACCAAATAAAGTATTACAATATGTTTTAAGTTCAGGGAAAATTCCGTTAAGAATTTTTATCATACTAAATGTACAATAAGTATAAGTATCATTAACAATAAAAAAATCATTAGGTACTTTATTAAGAAAAAAAATTCCAAATTCATTTCCATATTTTTCATAATCACTTTTAATTTCTTCTTTTATAAATTTTATTAATTTTTCTTTGAATTCTTGTGGTAATTTTTCATAGGAATCATAGTTTTTAACAGGATATTCTTTCGTAACTCCATTAAATGTAAATGTTCTGGTTTTAGTTTTAACTTCAGAACTTTGTTTATTACCCATTTTTACTACCAATATATGATAACAAAACTTTAACTCACAACATGTTTATGCGTAGATTTCAAAGGACTCACAGCAGAACGACGAGTGTTTTCAGGGCCATAATCAAAACGTGTGGAATCGGCACGATGAACAGAACTTTGAATCACAGCCATTGGATTTTGTATTTGTTCACCGTTGATTTGAAGAATGATTTGTTTGGGTTGTTGGACAACTGCTTTGTCTTGTTGTTCCTTTAGGAGTCTCTTATTGCGCTTGTTCTCCTTGTAATAGAAGATCAAGGCAATCACCAATCCACCAAACACTGCGAAACCCGCAATACCACCTCCAACATATCCTTGGAAGGTGGCAAATGTGGAATCTGTTCCTGTAGAACTTGTGACGACACCTGAAGGGGCTGGACTTGGTGCCGCATTCAAAGAAGCTTCCACTGCTGCTGATTCTACACTTGAACTACCCACGCTCGCTGCGACTTCCAAAATAACAGGAGATGTGGCAATCACTTCATTCATTTGCGTAGTATCCATTGACAAGATGTCATCACTTGGTTGAATAATGGAATAGTCTACATCAATAGACCCCTTTGACTGTAGATTACGTTGGGCGCCCAAACGACGAGCAGAAGCTGTTTTGTTACGGCTATAACAACCAATATCACCATCACCCATCATCATAAACTTTGTTGGATCAACATCGAGTGTTTGTTTTACCCCTTTATCATCCACATAGACTATGCTTGTGATACGAATGTTTTCAAGAGGCATACGCAAGGCACAGGCAAGTGAAGCTTGCATATCTTGGATTTTTTCAGGTTTTGTCATTTCTGTAACATTTCCACCAGGAAGCTTGACTTTTGCATCAATGTAAGAAGGACGTTCTTCTTGAGGAATATCCATAATCATCTTCTTTGGCCACGCAGAAGGCGCAGGAGAGCGCTTTACATCCGCTGGAGGTGGTTGAAGATCAATGGAAGGCAAAGGTTTGCGAGACACATCCGCAAAGATCCGATTGGATGGTTTTACACTACGAGAGGCAGAAGGGGTACTTGTGACAGAGTTAGGACGATCACTTGGTTTTGCAGAACGTGTAGGAGTAGAACTCATTGATGGTTTGCGACTTGGCAGCGCAGTACGCGTTGCCGTGGATGTTGGCTGAGGTTTTAGTGTAGGTGTTTCCATTACAATACCACCCTCTCTAACACAACCCGTTACAGTCATTATCATTCCATCAGGACAAGGAGAAGGTTTTGAAGTCACTTGAATGGAAACAAATGGAGTGTAAGAGGGACGTACTGTATATGTTGGACTTGGATAAGGTGTAAAAGTGGGTGTTATCCGAATCGTATCTTTTGGATAGTTACACTCACCTTCAATGAAATCAAAATACATTCCTCCATCACATGGTTTGATAGTGGTTGGAGTCCCTGCCACTTCACATGTGTAAGGAACAAAGGAATCCTTTGGATTATTTACAATCACAGGATGATCCGCATCACATACACAGGTATCCAAGTTGAAGTCAAATACCGTGTAAGGAATAAAGGATTTACAGGCGATGTGTGGGTATGGTTTGGGAACATCTGGAGGAATGGGGGCACAGGCAACAGGAGGCACAAAACTATTGTTACGCTTCATCCAATGACCTTCAGGACAATCGCATTTGTACGTTGTTGGGTTGTACACTCCACCAGGTAGTCCTTGTTCACACATGCGCTGAGGATTATTACACTTTCCGTTCATATCCATAAACTCACCTTCTTTGCAAGCAGGCATACATGTATTGTTAAAATACCATTGGCCTTCTTCACATATATTTGTTGGATAGTCCACACAACGACCATTTCCATCCACATATTGGTTCATTTGACAAGGGTTGGAACAATTTTGACCTTTGAGTTGGAATCCAAAAGGACAGTTATCCGTACAGTATTTATCATATACAAATACCATGGAAGGAGGACAACGTTCAACGCAGGTTGTGTTGAGCCAAAAGCCAGGGCAGTTGTAATCACAAATACCATTGTTAGGATATGATCCCATTGGGCATTTATCAAAACACTTGCCATAGAATTCATTCGGTGCTTCAGGAGGACATTTGCTTAGACATGTTCCGTTATACCCAACCCCACTCTGACACATATACACACAGCTCGTTCCATTACGATAGGTAGAATCTTCACAACGTTCTACACAACGCCCGTATTGCTCCAACATTCCAGACGGACATTTGTCAACACATTGTCCGTTGTAGTAGAAGTTACAGGGTTGATATGTTTGACAAGTTCCATCCGCAGTGAGATATTCATTGGAAGCACAAGTACGAGGAGTTGGTTGGGGAGTGTAATATCCTGTTGGTTCTGGTTGGGGAGTGTAGTAACCCGTTGGTTCTGGTTGGGGAGTGTAGTAACCCGTTGGTTCTGGAAAACACATATTGTCTCC
>JACCDW011755656.1_pt1 | contig 41133 bp, 33 predicted proteins | sample 7449781 | NCBI WGS metagenome assembly JACCDW01 (sample SAMN15323449, study PRJNA562643) | freshwater metagenome | isolation source: river surface water | place: USA:Blue River Watershed | collected 2017-08-18 | reverse complement strand
TCGGAGAAGTAGGTCTTGCCGTAGTTGACGATCAGCGTGCCGTACACCGCGCCCAGCAGCGACATGCGGCCGCCGACCGCAGCGAAGATCACCATCTCGATCGACGGCACGATGCCGACGAAGGACGGCGACATGAAGCCCACCTGCAGCGTGAACATCGCGCCGCCGATGGCCGAGATGCCGGCTGCAGCGACGAAGGTGAACACCTTGAAGTTGGCGACGTCATAGCCGGAGAAGCGCACGCGCTCTTCCTTGTCGCGCATCGCCACCAGCAGGCGGCCGAGCTTCGAAGTCAGCACGAAGCGGCCGAACAGGATGGAGGCCACCAGCAGGCCGCAGCAGGCGAAGTACAGGATCAGCTTCGCGTCATCGGTGCGGATGTCCCAGCCCAGCATGGTCTTCAGGTCGGTGATGCCGTTGACGCCGCCGGTCCAGCCCTGGCGGCCGATGATCAGGATGGTCAGGATCGCCGCGATCGCTTGCGTCACGATCGAGAAGTACACATCGCCGACGCGTCGCTTGAACATCGAGATGCCGACGATGAAGGCCAGCAGCATCGGCACCGCCAGCACCAGCGCAATCGTCAGCGGGAAGCTCTTGAACGGCAGCCAGATCGCCGGCAGCTCGGTCAGCTGGTTCCAGTCCATGAAGTCGGGGATGCCCGGCGTGGACTGGATCTTGGTGCTGATCGGGTCGGACGCTTCCAGCTTCAGGAAGGCCGCCATGCAATAGCCGCCGAGGCCGAAGAACACGCCCTGGCCGAGCGACAGGATGCCGCCATAGCCCCAGCACAGCACGAGGCCCACCGCAACGAACGCATACGACAAATACTTGCCGACCATGTTCAGGCGGAAGTTGTTCAGCGCCAGCGGGAAGATCACGAACAGCAGCAGGCACAGCACCAGCAGGCCGATCGCCCCCTGCCTGCCGCCCAGTACTTTCTCGAACGCGGAATTCATCTTGGGTCCTTTCGTTTCTATGCGTGGAATCGGGATTACTTGCGGACCTTGACCGCGAACAGGCCTTGCGGACGCATCAGCAGGATCAGGATCACGACCGACAGCGTCAGCACCTTGGCCAGCGAACCGGTCATGAAGAATTCCGACGTCGATTGCGTCTGCGCGATGGCGAAGGCCGACACGATGGTGCCGATCAGGCTCTGCGCGCCGCCGAACACGACGGTCAGGAAGGTGTCGACGATGTACAGCGAACCGGAAGTCGGGCCGGTCGAACCGATGGTGGTGAAGGCTGCGCCCGCCACACCGGCCACACCGCAGCCGAGCGCGAAGGTGGTGCGGTCAACCTTGCGGGTATTGATGCCGACCGCGCCCGACATCAGGCGGTTCTGCATCGTGGCGCGCACCTGCAGGCCCCAGCGCGAGCGGTACAGCAGGATGAAGATGGTGCCGGTCAGCACGGCCGTCATCGCCATGATGAACAGGCCGTTCAGCGGAATGTCGACGCCCTCGAAAGGCTGCACCGAGCCCATCAGCCAGTCGGGCAGGGTGGCCGTCACTTCCTTCGGGCCGAAGGTGGAACGGAACACCTGCTGCATGATCAGCGACAGGCCCCAGGTGGCCAGCAGCGTGTCGAGCGGGCGCTTGTACAGATGCGAGATCATCAGGCGCTCGACCCAGTAGCCGACGAAGTAGGCCACGAGGAACGCGAGCACGATCGCGCCGAAGAAGTAATACGGCTGCAGCGCCGGCGCATAGTCCGTCGTCAGCTTCGACAGCAGGTAAGTCGAGTAGGCGCCGATGGTGAGGAACTCGCCATGCGCCATGTTGATCACGCCCATCTGGCCGAAGATGATCGCCAGGCCGAGCGCCATCAGCAGCAGCACGCAGAACACGGACAGCCCGTTAAAACCCTGCATCATCAAGATGCCGCCAAATTCAGATAACCAGTCCATGTTGACTCCTCAAGTGCGCTGCACGCGACCGCCCGGACGAGCCGGACGGCGTGATGCGTTGAATGCCGGGTTACTGCGAAAAACAAATCGGGCGGCGACAGCGCCGGGTTGCCCCTCGCTGCGCGCCGCCCGTCAGACGATTACTGATAGCCCTTCGGGAACGGGTTCGGCTCGATCAGGCCCGACTCGTAGACCACCTTGAACTGGCCGTTCTTCTGGATCTGGCCAATGCGGGTCTTGGACCACAGGTGATGGTTGTCGTGCAGCTTCACGTAGCCTTCCGGCGCGGTCTTCAGCTCGATGCCCGGCGAAGCGGCAACGACCTTATCCACGTCGAACGAACCGGCCTTCTCGACGGCGGCCTTCCACAGCCACGGGCCGAGGTAGCCGGCCTGGGTCACGTCACCGATGACGGCATTGGCGCCGTACTTGGCCTTGAACGCCTCGACGAATTTCTTGTTGTTCGCGTTATCCAGCGACTGGAAGTACTTCATCGACGAGTAGAAGCCTTCGGCGTTCTCGCCACCGACGCCCAGCATTTCGTCTTCGGTCACTGACAGCGTCAGCACGACCTGGGTCTTGCCGGTCACGCCGGCGGCCTTCAGCTGCTTGAAGAAGGCAACGGTCGAGCCGCCGACCACGTCGACGAACACCACGTCCGGCTTCTTCAGCTTGATCTTGTTGATCAGCGAGCCGAACTGGGTGTTACCCAGCGGGTAGTACTCTTCTCCGACGACTTCGCCCTTGATCACGTTCTCGATGTGCTTGCGAGCGATCTTGTTCGAGGTACGCGGCCAGATGTAGTCGGAGCCGACCAGGAAGTAGCTCTTGGCCTTCTTCTCCTTGGCGACCCAGTCGAGGCCGGCGAGGATCTGCTGCGTGGCTTCCTGGCCGGTGTAGATCACGTTCTTCGACTGCTCCAGGCCTTCATAGAAGGTCGGGTAGTAGAGCAGGCCGTTTTCCTTCTCGACCACCGGCAGCACCGCCTTGCGCGAGGCCGAGGTCCAGCAACCGAAGATAGTCGCGACACGGTCGTTGACCAGCAGCTTCTTGGCCTTTTCGGCGAAGGTCGGCCAGTCCGACGCGCCGTCTTCCTGGATGATCTTGATCTTGCGGCCAAGGACGCCGCCCATCGCATTGATCTGTTCGATCGCGAGGCGCTCGGCCTGGATCGCGCCGGTTTCGGAGATGGCCATCGTGCCGGTCGCCGAGTGCAGCTGGCCGACGATGACTTCGGTATCGGTCACTGCCAGCTTGGTGGTGTTGACAGCGGCGGTAGCCGGCGGTGCGGCGAGGGCGAAGCCGGGCAGCGCGACAGCAGCGGCGGCGGCGAGACCCATCAGGGCCTGGCGGCGACCTGCAGATTTCAGTTGGTCAGACATGCGATTTCCTTTCACACGAGGTCGTTACGGAGATGACAGGGGAGACTGCCGCTGGCCTTGCAGCTCGGTCGCATCGTGATCGCGTCACCGGGACTGCAGGGCTTGGAGCGAGAGTAGGTTTTTGCGACGCGCTGCAGCAATACGCCGTTTGACGTAGCGATGCGCATGGCAGGGAAGGGAAACGACGTGATGCGATGCATGGCACACCGCGCGGCCGCTGACGCGTGCGTGGCATGCCCCAGCATGGCGCGACTCGCCTCACTGCGCGGCGTGCGATGCAGCCCCATGCTGGCGCAAAAGTTGTACGGGTCGCACCGAGCGGGTGCGATGCGCGGCTTCTCGGAAGGTGCCGTGAAAGCTGTGGCGACGCTGCGCACGCGCCTACGTCAAATGACGTAGGCCGATGACGCATGCAGGTATTCGGTTGGCCGCGGGCATGGTGTAAAACTTGCTCGACATGTCAGGACACGACCGGAGCAAGGCGCCTTACCCGCAGCTGCAGCGAGAGGCGCCTCACCGGCGTTGCTGCGTCACCCGATAACAACGCCCAACGGAATGAACCCTTGAATTCGACCTCGGTCCAGCGCATCGTCAAGAGCCGGCGCGATTACAACAGCTGGGTCGCGACCGAGACGCTGGAAGACTATGCGCTTCGCTATACGCCACTGTCATTCCGGCGCTGGTCGGAGCTGCGCATTGCCAACACCGCGCTGGGTGCGGTGTCCTTCCTGGCGCTCGAAGCGATCGGTGGCGCGATCATGGTGTCCTATGGCTTCACGAATGCGCTGTGGGCGATTGCGATCGTGTCGCTGGTGATCTTCCTGACCAGCCTGCCAATCAGCTACTACACCGCGCGCTACGGCGTCGACATGGATTTGCTGACGCGCGGTGCCGGCTTCGGCTACATCGGCTCGACAATCACGTCGCTGATCTATGCGAGCTTCACCTTCATCTTCTTTGCGCTCGAAGCGTCGATCATGGCGCAGGCAGTGGAGATGGAATGGGGGCTGCCACTGGCGTATGGCTATGTGCTGTGCTCGGTGGTCATCATTCCGCTGGTAATCCATGGCGTGACCCTGATCGGGCGCGTGCAGGCATGGACGCAACCGCTGTGGGCGGTGCTGATGGTGCTGCCTTTCGTCGCCGTGTTCCGCAAGGAGCCGGAGCTGATGACGCGGCTGCTGGCCTTCACCGGCGGCCAGCCTGAGGGCGCGCATTTCGACTGGGTGCTGTTCGGCTCGGCCGCCACAGTGGGTTTTTCATTGATTGCGCAGATCGGCGAACAGGTCGACTTCCTGCGCTTCCTGCCCGAGAAAACACCCCGCAATCGCATACGCTGGTGGTCAGCCCTGCTGATCGCCGGTCCGGGCTGGATCGTGATGGGTGCGGCCAAGATGCTGGCCGGTGCTTTGCTCGCCTACCTTGTCATCGACCACCGCTTGCCGCCGGACCAGGCGATCGAACCGACGCAGATGTATCTGGTCGCCTTCGGCTACCTGTTCTCCGACAGCAGCTGGATCATGGGGGCGACCGCCGTGTTCGTGCTGGTGTCGCAGGTGAAGATCAACCTGACCAATGCCTATGCCGGTTCGCTGGCCTGGTCGAACTTCTTTGCGCGCGTCACGCACAACCATCCGGGCCGCGTGGTGTGGGTGGTGTTCAACGTGCTGATCGCGATCCTGCTGATGGAGATCGGCGTGTTCTCGGCGCTCAAGGAAGTACTGACGCTGTATTCGATGGTGGCGATTTCATGGGTCGGTGCACTGGTGGCGGACCTGGTGATCAACAAGCCGCTGGGCCTGTCGCCGAAACATATCGAGTTCAGGCGCGCCCATCTGTACGACATCAATCCGGTCGGTGTCGGTTCGATGGCGATTGCCACCGCGCTGTCGCTGGCCGCACTCGCTGGCAGCTTTGGCGATGTGGCGGCCGCGCTGGCACCGTTCATCGCGTTGCTGTCGGCCATCCTGCTGGCGCCCGCGATCGCGATCGCCACGCGCAGCCGCTACTACATCGCGCGCGCGCCCGGTGAGCCCTTTGCGCATCATGAATCCCACAGGGACGCGCGGCATGCTGCACACGGCGCGCCGACTGCACACGATGCGGCCCATGTCCATGGACCCACGGGCAGTCGCCAGTGCGTCATCTGTGAAAACACCTTTGAGCCGGCCGATCTGGCGCACTGTCCTGCCTATGCGGGCACGATCTGTTCGCTGTGCTGCTCGCTGGATGTGCGCTGCGAAGACCGCTGCAAGACCGATTCACGGATGACCGAGCAATTCCACCGGCTGGTCGACACCGTACTGCCAGCGCCGCTGGCGCGCCGCATGCACACCGAGGTCGGCCATTACGTGGTCCTGCTGAGCTTGTGCACCGGGGTGTTACTGGCCGTGCTGGGAACGATCTATGCGCTGGAGCTGCCCGACATCCAGACACTGCCTTTCTATGCGCTGGACAATCTGCAGGGCTTGTTCGTCAAGCTGTTCGCCGCCTTTTTCCTGATGACCGGCATCGGCGTCTGGTGGCTGGTGCTGACTGCCGAGGCGCGCCGCAGTGCACAGCAGGAATCGGAACGCCAGACCCGGCTGCTGCTGGCCGAAATCGCGGCGCACAAGCAGACCGACCTCGAATTGCAGCGTGCGAAGGATGCCGCCGAAGCATCCAGCCTCGCGAAGAGCCGCTTCGTTACCGGCATGAGCCATGAGCTGCGCACGCCGCTCAACAGCATCCTCGGTTATGCGCAGATCCTGCAGGGCGATGCGCAGATACCGCCGAAGCGGCAGAACGCCGTGTCGGTGATCCGCCGCAGCGGCGAACACCTGCTGTCGCTGATCGACGGCATGCTCGACATTGCGCGCATCGAGGCCGGCAAGATGCGGCTCGAATCCGGCGAGCTGCCCTTGCGCGAATTCCTCGACCAGATCGTGCAGATGGTCGCGCCGCAAGCGGCGCAAAAAGGGCTGCGCTTCAATTTCCTCGAGTCCGGCCGCATACCGCAGGCCGTGCATGCCGATGAGAAGCGGCTGCGCCAGATCCTGATCAACCTGCTGGCCAATGCGGTGAAGTTCACCGACGCCGGTTCGGTCACGCTGCGCGTCACCTATGCGCGCGAGATCGCGAGCTTCGAGGTCGAAGACACCGGCATCGGCATCTCGGCCGAGGACATTGAGCGCATCTTCCTGCCCTTCGAGCGCAGCCAGTCGGCCAACCAGCGCAAGGAAGTCGGCACCGGCCTCGGCCTCGCGATCTCGAACATGCTGGCGCACATCATGGGCGGCGAACTCAGCGTGCAAAGCACGCCGGGGCAGGGCAGCGTATTCCGGCTGCGCCTGTACCTGCGCGAAGTGCGCGAGCCGGCGCGGCCAGCAGATGCGGCGGCGAAGCCGGTCGGCTATCTCGGGCCGCGCAAGCGCCTGCTGGTGGTGGATGACCATGCATCACAGCGCGTGATCCTGCGCGAGATGCTGGCGCCACTGGGCTTCGAGATCGACGAGGCCGACAGCGGGGAAACCTGCCTGGAAAAAGTGACGCGGCAGCCCCCGGACCTGGTGCTGATGGATGTCGCGATGCCGGGCATCGATGGCTGGGAAACCTGCACAAGGCTGCGCAGCGCGGGGCACCGGGAACTGCCGATCATCGTGGTGTCGGCCAATGTTTTCGACACCACCGCAAAAAAGGGCGTGAGCATGGTCTGCAATGACTTCATCGCCAAGCCTTTCCTGCTGCCTGACCTGCTGGCCAAGCTGAAGCTGCACCTGGGCATCGAATGGCTGCCGGGCGTGCAAGCTGCGCCACGCATCGCGCAGGCGGTGCAGGTCGTGCCGCCCAGGGCGACGCTGGCACGCCTGCTGGAACTGGGTGCGATCGGCTATGTGAAAGGGATCTCCGCCGAGCTGGACGCGCTGGAACAAAAGCATCCGATGTATGCGCCGTTCTGCGGCGAATTGCGGACACTGGTGGAGCGTTTTCGCCTGCCGGAATACATGAACCGTTTAAAGGAGTGGGTCTATGACGATGTGGACCACGGGAACAGCGTTGCAGGGTGACGTCGCCCTGATCGTGGATGACGTGCCGGACAACCTTGCCTTGCTGTCCGATGCGCTGTCGGAAGCCGGATATACCGTGCTGGTAGCGACCGATGGCCAATCGGCGATCGACAGCCTGCAGCGCGTAGTGCCCGACATCATCCTGCTCGATGCCGTGATGCCCGGCATCGATGGCTTCGAGACTTGTCGCCGCATCAAGCAACTGGAGGCAGCGCAGCACGTACCGGTGATCTTCATGACCGGTCTGACCGAGACCGAGCATGTGGTCAAGGGCTTTGCATCCGGCGGCATCGATTACGTGACCAAGCCCATCGACCCGGCCGAAGTGCTGGCGCGCGCTGCGACGCATATCCGCACCGCGCGCATGATCACGCAGGCGATGAAGGTGGTCGATTCATCGCCCAACCTGGAGCAGTATCAGCTGACGCCGAGGGAGACCGAGGTGCTGGACTGGGTCGCCAAGGGCAAGACCAACCGCGACATCGGCGACATCCTCGGCATGAGCCCGCGTACGGTGAACAAGCACCTCGAGCACATTTACGTGAAGCTCGGCGTCGAGACACGCGCGGCCGCCGCCGCACTGGTCGCGGCCCGCCGCGCTGCATGATCCAAGCTACCTGATCGAAGCACACCTGAGAGCACGCGCGCGAGCATGCGCGTAGAGACGAAAGGCACCGTACGTCATTTCACTGATACGTCGAATGACGCATCTGAAAATCCGCGCGATTCCATTACCTTAGCTCGCAACCCGCTGCGCCGGACAGGGTCGTCCCGCAGCGCTGTCGAACCTGAAGGGAGAATCGCATGTATCACGGTGATATTTCGAGCAGCAAGGATACCGTCGGCGTCGCCGTCGTGAACTACAAGATGCCGCGCCTGCACACCAAGGCCGAGGTGCTGGCCAATGCGCGCAACATCGCGGAAATGATCAAGGGCATGAAGGTCGGCCTGCCGGGCATGGACCTGGTGATCTTCCCCGAGTACTCGACGCACGGCATCATGTATGACGCGAAAGAGATGTATGACACCGCCGCTGCGGTGCCGGGTGAAGAAACCGAGATCTTTGCCGAAGCCTGCCGTTCGGCCAAGGTGTGGGGCGTGTTCTCGCTGACCGGTGAGCGCCATGAAGAGCATCCGCACAAGGCGCCGTACAACACGCTGATCCTGATGAACGACAAGGGCGAGATCGTGCAGAAGTACCGCAAGATCATGCCCTGGGTGCCGATCGAAGGCTGGTACCCGGGCAACTGCACCTATGTGTCGGAAGGCCCGAAGGGCCTGAAGATCAGCCTGATCATCTGCGACGACGGCAACTACCCGGAGATCTGGCGCGACTGCGCGATGAAAGGCGCCGAACTGATCGTGCGCTGCCAGGGCTACATGTACCCGGCCAAGGACCAGCAGGTGCTGATGGCCAAGGCCATGGCCTGGGCCAACAACAGCTATGTGGCTGTCGCCAACGCGGCCGGCTTCGATGGCGTGTACTCGTACTTCGGCCACTCGGCCATCATCGGCTTTGACGGCCGCACGATGGGTGAATGCGGCGAAGAAGAGATGGGCATCCAGTATGCGCAGTTGTCGACCTCGCTGATCCGCGACGCACGCAAGAACATGCAGTCCGAGAACCACCTGTTCAAGCTGCTGCACCGCGGCTACACCGGCAAAATCAATTCCGGCGAAGGCGACAAGGGCGTCGCGGCCTGCCCATACGATTTCTATGCGAAGTGGGTCAACGATCCGGAAGGCACGCGCGAGATGGTCGAAGCCATCACCCGTCCGACGGTCGGCACCGAAGAATGCCCGATTCCCGGCATCCCCAACGCGGCAGACAAGGTTCACAAGTAAGGCCATCTCCTCTCGTTCTGGCGAACGTTTTTTTACGTCCTTCGTAGACGCCGGCCCGGGGCGGGTTGGGCATGGTGACATGCCCACCTCTGGCTGGCGGTTTTTTTGGAGCTGCCATGTTGCATGCCGCCCCTGTAATCTTCCCGGACGCCGCTCTCTCGGCCATCGCTCAGTACCGGATCGCCGACGAGCCTTATTACCTGCCGGTGCGCGACGAGATCGCGCAGTTCGAGGCTGCCTATGCCGCACGCCTGCCGCTGATGCTGAAAGGCCCGACCGGCTGTGGCAAGACACGCTTCGTCGAGCACATGGCCTGGCGGCTCGGGCGTCCTCTGGTCACCGTGTCCTGCAATGAAGACACTACCGCCAGCGACCTGATCGGCCGCTTCCTGATCGATGCGAAGGGCACCTACTGGCAGGATGGGCCGCTGACACTGGCGGCGCGCGCCGGCGCGATCTGCTACCTCGATGAAGTGGTCGAAGCCCGGCAAGACACGGTGGTGGCCATTCATCCGCTGACGGATGCAAGGCGCAGCCTGTCGCTGGACCGCAAGAATGAACTGGTGCATGCGCACCCGGATTTCCAGCTGGTGATTTCGTACAACCCGGGTTACCAGCGGATGCTGAAGGACCTGAAGCCGTCGACCAAGCAGCGTTTCGTCGCGCTCGATTTCCATTACCCGGCGCCCGAGGTCGAGCACGATATCGTGATGCACGAAGGCGGTGTGCCGAGCGAGGTCGCCGAAAAGCTGGTGGCGATCGGCGGCAAGATGCGCAACCTGAAAGGCCATGGCCTCGAGGAGGGCGCATCGACCCGCATGCTGGTATACGCCGCAACGCTGATCGGCAAGGGCATTGCGCCGGTCGCGGCCTGCAGCATGGCGCTGGTGCAACCGATCAGCGATGACCCCGACATGCTGGAGGCGCTGGAAAACGTCGTGCTGGGCTTTTTCGGCTGAGCATGGGCACGGTCCAACCGTCCCCGGGGTCTTCGCCGTACGGGCTGGATCAGGCCAGCCCCGGGCTGCGCCATTACCTGCGCGCACTGTGGCGGCGTGAATTCAAGCTGCGGCCGTGCGAAAAGACTACGCAGCTGCGGCCTTTCCTGTCCGAGCTGGGCATTCATTTGCCCCGCCAGTATCACTCGCACCGCGGGCCCTTGCTGCGCGACCTGTACCGCGCAGCCGCGGCGCACGCAGCTGCGCATGCCGCGTATTCCACCGTCCGCTTCGAGCGCAGGAAGCTCAAGCCGGTGCAGCTGGCGATCATCTCGCTGCTGGAAGATGCGCGGGTCGAATTGCTGGCCATACGCGAGGTGCCGGGCCTGCGCCGGCTGTGGCTGAAGTTCTTCGACCCGCGAGGCCGCGACAGCACCAGCGCCGAAGCCTTGCTGCTGCGCCTCGCGCATGCGCTGCTGGACCCGCAGCGCATCGACGACAATCCGTGGGTGATGAAGGGCGTTCGGCTCTTTAATGAATCGCAGCAGCAAGGCAGCGATGCGCTGGCCTTGCGCGAAGTCGGATCGCAACTCGGCAATGACATCGGCCAGATGCGCGTGCAGTTCAATGCAAAGACCTATCTGGTCGAGCCGCTGTACCGCGATGACAACCTGTTCCTTTGGGACAGCGACGCACCGCCGGAAGAAACGCGTGTCGAGGACAGCGGATTCCGAAATAGCGACGATGCGCTGCAAACCACTCAGAGGCTGGACGACGATGCGCACGATGAACAGCGCGTGCGTCCGCGCGAAACCGCCAGCGCGGGCGAAGAGCAGGGCAGCGCTGACCACGATCACCCGACCTATCCAGAGTGGGATGAACGCATCGGCATCTACCGGCCGAACTGGTGCAGCGTGATCGAGCAGGTGCCGCCGGTGGCCGACGCATCCCCGCTGCAGGATGACCTGGCGCGCCATGCGGCGTTGTCGTCACGTCTTGCCCGCTTGCTGCAGGCACGCAAGCAAGGACGTCCGCAAAGACTGCGCCGGCAAGCCGACGGCGAAGAGCTCGAACTCGATGCACTGGTGCGCATGCAAGCTGACCTGCGCCATGGCATCGTGCCCGATCTGCGCGTGCACAGCCGCACGCGGCTGCAAAAGCCTGACCTGTCGGTGCTGTTGCTGCTCGATCTGTCGGCATCGACCAATGAGAGCGTCGGTGCCGGGCGCGACGCACAGGGGTCGCATCGAACGCACCCACTGCACAACCCGCATGATTCGAACCATGCGCACCCACCGAACGTCCAGCGCACGCTGCTGTCGCTGATCCGCGAAGCCAGCATGCTGCTGGGCGATGCGATTGCGCAGGGCGGCGACCAGCTGGCGATCCACGGCTTTCGCTCGAATGGCAGGCATGAAGTGAACTACCTGCGCTTCAAGGAATTCGGGCAGCCCATGGATGCCAGCGTCGCAGGCCGCCTGACGGCCGTCGATGGCGCGCTGTCGACGCGCATGGGCGCCGCCATCCGGCATGCCAGCCGGCAGATGCAATCGGTACGCACCGCGCAGCGGCTGATCATCGTGCTCACCGATGGCGAGCCGCATGACATCGATGTCTTCCATCCATCGCTGCTGGTGCAGGATGCGGCGCGCGCGGTCGCGCGTTCGAATGCGGAAGGCACGCCGGTGTTCTGCGTGTCGGTCGACCCGGCTGCCGATGGCTACGTCAGCAAGGTATTCGGCCCCAACCACTATCTCGTGATCGACAGCGTCGAACAACTGCCGCAGCGACTGCCGGAACTCTATCTGCGGCTCAGCGCGTGGTGAATCGCCAGCGCCGTTCGACCGCCTGCCCGTCGACGCGGCCTGCGAAGCTCACGCTGTAGGTGGTGCCGCTGCGCAGCGGCTGCAAGGGGATGACGGCTGCGGCCGAGGATGGCGTATCCGGATCGGCTGCGGCATCGAGTTGCCGCACTTCGACGGGCTTGCCATTCGGGTCGCTGAGCGTGAAGCGATCGACATGCAGCATGGTATTCAGGTTCGCGTGCACGCTGACCGGGTAACCGACTTCATCGACCTGCGGCACCGGGTCGGGTGTCTCCTGGTCGCTGAAGAAATTGGTGCGCACCCTCGTTTGCGAAGGCAGCGGCCAGACGGCGATGCTGCCTTTCGCAATCCCGCCCGAAGGCTTGATGCCGACCAGGTTCATCGTCAGCCAATGGAAGCTGCCATCACGATGGGCGGCCCCGGCACCGACGGCATTGAACATCGGCTCCAGTACCACATAGCGATGGTAGATCGCACCGAGCAAGCCTTCGACGGCAGCAAAGCCATCCGGCGCGCCGGTGGCCGCAATGACCTCGCCATCGGCAAATGAGGTGGTCAGCAGCGGAAAGCCTGCTGCCCGAAGGCGCTCGGATGCCGTCGCTGCGACAAAGCCGGCATGTTGGCTGTCTTCGGCGTGCGTGACGACATCGTTCAGCTGCTGGTAGTTGGCGTGGCCTTCTGCGGCAAGGTCGAGTTGCGGATTGCGTCGCAATGCCGGCATGCCTGCCTGCGCACGACGGTAATTCAACCAGCGCACGCCATCAGCCGCGACATCGCCGGTCGCTGTCGGTGCGCCGGCTTCGGCGGCGCTCAGTTGCGCCGCGTCGAGATCGGGAGGAGCGTCGTTGCCGCCGCAAGCCGACAGCAACGTGGCACCCGCAACCAGCAACATCCGCCGCCATGTCGGTGTGAATGTCGAGGCCGATACCGATGTGCCTGCGTCCCGGCATGCCGAGGTCGCTGCCATACATGCGCTCCGCCGACGCATGCTGAAGGAACATGCATCCGGCCGCCTTGCAACTCCCCTCGCTGCTGACGCAGCGGGATTTTGACCGTGCGTGCGGCAGCGGGTTCAGCGCAACGGGTCAACGCGACACTAGCGCAACACTAGCGCAGTGCTTCGAAGCGTCCCTGTTCGCGGTTCTTTTTTACATTGTCCCAATCGAACAGCTGGCCGTTCATCGCAATGTAGACGCCGGGCTTGGCCAGTCGCGCTGCGGCGCAGGCAAAGCCGAGGTTGAAGAAGGCATCGGAATCATCGACCAGGTAGGGCACCATGGCGCCGGTCAGCACGATGGTCTTGTCCAGCTGTGCCGCACCCAGCACGGCTGCGGTCTCGCGCATGGTATCGGTGCCATGCACGACGACGATGCGGTCTTCTGCCGAACGCTGGCAGGATTGCCGCACTTGTTGACGGTGCTCGTCGAGCATGTCGAGCGAGTCGAGCGCAAACAAGGGCTCGAACACGCAATCCTGCGCGATACGGGCGCGCTGCAGTGCGCCGGGCAGTACGCTGTCACGAAAATACAGGTTGCCGGTCAGCGGGTCGTAATGCTTGTCGAAGGTGCCGCCGGTGGCGATGATGCGCAGGCTCATGGTCAGGACGCTGAAAAAATGTTGTCCATGATAGCGCGTGCAAAAAAAAGGAGTGGGACGCGAAGGACCCACTCCGAAATTGCTGGACAGCCCGAGCGACGAAGTTCAGGCTGCCCGCCATCCGAGACAAGATGGACTTGCATCCTAATTTCGCGTGCGGCTCTGCGCGAAATCACATGCCGGTTTGTCATGATCGTATTCGGCATGCATAAACATGCACACACAGAGCGCCGATTAGTTCCTTCAACCGCACAAATATTCTCTTTTCACTCTGTCCGCGTCTACCGTTACACTGGCCGCTGATTCAGGTTTTCGCCATCTTTTTTTCGCAACCAGCTTTTGCAACCCGTTTTTGCAACCCTTAGCGCCTTCGTCATACGCGATCCATGAAGCCCATCGCTCCCGGCACCGTCATCTTCCATCGCTATCGCGGCTACGGCGTGATTACGTCGGTCAACCTGATGACCGGCTGGATTTCGGCGCGCTTTGGCGGCGAGGGGCGCACGCTGGATCTGAACCTGTCCTGCGACCAGGTGCAGCATGCCGATGGCGAGCCGATCGAGTTTCGCCGCTCGCCCCCGGAGCGCATGCCGCACGGCCGCCTGATGGCGATGATGCGCGAGCTGCACAAGGCGGGTTACCAGCGGCTCTACCTGTACAGCTGGCCCAAGCCCTCGGGCTTGCACTGGCGCTGGCACCTGTTCACGGGCCCGCGCGACTGGGTGTCGCGGCCATGGCGCGAAGGCTGGTATGGCTCGGGCGCGGAGTACAACCTCAATCCGGTGCTGGGCTGGGGTGATGCACCCGGCGCCAGCGCGCAGGAACTGGTGCAGGCGCTTGCGAAATTCGACCCGCACGGATTGTCGCGCGCACTGGGCCGCGATGAAGACCATACCGCATGGTTCGCCGACGTCTGCCATGCGCTGCTGCCGAACTATACGTATACGCTGGGCTGGGACAGCCATGACGGCGCGCTGCCCGAGCATTTGCCGGTAATACCGTTGCACAGCCAGGTCGCGCCGTATGCCGGCCCGGCGTTGCCCTGGCCACCCGGTTGGGGCGGCTTGTGGCGACGCGGGCTGCGCACCGCTTCGCGCTCGCGCAGCGAGACCGTGTCTAGAACAGATCCCGCTGGCGCCCCTTCAGGCGCCGCTCGTTGATCGACGCCAGCGACACTTCCCGCTTGCCGGTAATCAGCTGCAAGGCCATGCCGGCTTCGACCTCGGCCGGCTGCACGACTTTCAGGTAGACCCCCGAATAGCCGGACTGCAGCATCTGCTTGACCGCATGCGCATAGCCCATGCGTGCGGCGAACTTGAAGCAGGGCTGGCGCGGCTCGGTCACTTGCAGCAGCAGTTCGCCTGCCTGCAAGCGGTCGCCGACCCACAAGTCTTGCTCCAGCAATCCTTCAGTCGTCAGGTTCTCGCCCAAGGCGCCGGGCGCGAGTGTCACCGGCTGCCTGAGCACACGCTCTGCCTCGGCCTGCCAGAACGCGTAATGTTCGCTCGGATACGCATAGACCGCCTTGTCGAGTCCGCCATGCACCGACAAATCGGCTTGCTCGTCGCCCTGCAGTCCAAGCGGCCGCACGGCAACCTTGCCATTGACGGCTTGTTTGCGAATCGCGGAGCGCACGGTTTGCGAATTGCTGTCGGCCTTCACGAACAGCGGGGCGACGATGCCGATGTTCACGCTGAGAATTTTCATGGGTGTTCCTGCGCGCGTTCGCGCGCATAGTCGGCAATCGCTTCGAACAAGGGCCGGAAATACATCTCGTAGCTGTCCTGTTCGACATAGCCCAGATGCGGCGTGGCGATCAGGTTGTCCAGTTGCAGCAGGGATGCGGTCGGCGGCAGGGGCTCGGTCTCGAACACATCAAGGGCCGCGGCACCGGGGCGGCCGGCTTTCAAGGCTGCTTCCAGCGCGCCGGGCGCCAGCAATTCGGCGCGGCTGGTGTTGACCAGCAGCGCATCGGGCTTCATCAGCGCGAGGTCGTCGGCAGTGATCAGGTAGCGCGTGGTGTCCGACAGCCGCAGGTGCAGCGTCAGCACATCGGCTTGCGCAAAGAAGTCGGCTCGGCTGTCGGCCACCCGCAGTCCGTCGTTGCGGGCGCGAGCCTGTCCTTCGTCGCTGCCCCAGACCATGACCTGCATGCCGAAGGCTTGCGCATAGCGCGCCACGCGCTGGCCAATGCGACCATAGCCCCAGATGCCCAGCGTGCGTCCATGAACCGCGCGGCCAAGGCGGCTGCGTTCGGGGTGGATCGACGATTGCTGCCACAAGCCTTGCCGCAGCAAACCCGCATAAGACAGCAGATGGCGGCTGCCGGCCAGCACCAGGGCCCAGGTCAGTTCGGCGGTGGACACCGGGTCGCCGGGACCGTCCACCACCCGGATGCCGCGCTCGCGCGCCGCATCCACGTCGAGATGGGGTCCGATGCGGCCGGTCTGGCAAATCATTTTCAGGTTCGGCAGCTTCGCCAGCAGCGCCCGGTCGATGCGTGTGCGCTCGCGGATCAGTACCAGCACGTCGAAGGGTGCGAGCCGGATCGCCAGCTGGCCGACGCCGCGCGCGCTGTGGTTGAAGACCTTGACGTCCAGCCTGTCGAGCAGGCTGAAGCAGGGCAGGTGGCGCACGGCATCCTGGTAATCATCCAGGACGGCAATCTTGAGCGGAGAAACCATGACGGGCGGGAAAGGGGCTTGCTTGCAGGTAATTTTTCGAATGGCCAATTTTTGGCCGAATTTACCGGCAAATTATTGAATTTTGCCGACAATTAGTTTTGGCTTTTTACCGATTGTCCCTACTGTTTTGACCGGAAGCAGGCAGGTCGCCAAGGTGGGGGGAGTAAAATCGCGGCCATCCTTTTTCATTTCATTTTAATCCGAGACAGCTGTGCCCTACGCACGCCGGCAACATCAAGCGCCGACCGTGCGATGCGACACCACCGCCGCATTCGACAAGACCGCCGTACGCCCGCCGTCCATTGCGCCGATCACCGCGCCCTGAGTCGAACCCGGGACGCCACAAGCTGACGACGATCCTGCCGGCCAGGCAAGCTTCATTGCATGGAGGTAGTTTTCATGAATCAGCCCGCGATGGCTGGCGTCAAGCCGGTCAATGCCCCCGACTACGTCAAGAACCAGAAACTGATCGCCTGGGTGGCCGAGATCGCCGCCCTGACGACGCCGGACCAGATCGTCTGGTGCGATGGTTCGCAAGAAGAATATGACCGCCTGTGCGCGCAAATGGTCGCCGCCGGCACGATGAAGAAGCTGAACCCGGCCAAGCGCCCGAACAGCTACCTGGCCAACTCGGATCCGTCGGATGTCGCACGTGTGGAAGACCGCACCTTCATCTGCTCGGAGAAGCAGGAAGACGCCGGCCCGACCAACAACTGGATGGCCCCGGCCGAGATGCGCCAGACGCTGCATGGCCTGTTCGAGGGTTGCATGCGCGGCCGCACGATGTATGTGGTGCCGTTCTCGATGGGCCCGCTGGGCTCGCCGATCGCGCACATCGGTGTCGAACTGTCGGACTCGCCGTATGTGGCAGTCAACATGCGCATCATGACGCGCATGGGCAAGGCCGTGTATGACGTGCTGGGCGAGCACGGCGAGTTCGTGCCTTGCGTGCACTCCGTCGGCGCGCCACTGCAACCGGGCCAGGCCGATGTGCCGTGGCCATGCAACGCCACCAAGTACATCGTTCATTACCCGGAGACGCGCGAGATCTGGTCCTACGGTTCCGGCTACGGCGGCAATGCGCTGCTGGGGAAGAAGTGCTTCGCACTGCGCATCGCATCGACCATGGGCCGCGACCAGGGCTGGCTGGCCGAGCACATGCTGATCCTCGGCGTCGAATCGCCGGCCGGTGAAAAGCACTATGTCGCGGCCGCTTTCCCTTCGGCCTGCGGCAAGACCAATTTCGCCATGCTGATCCCGCCGGCGGGCCTCCATGGCTGGAAGATCACCACCATCGGCGACGACATCGCATGGATCAAGCCGGGCCAGGATGGCCGCCTGTATGCGATCAACCCCGAAGCCGGTTATTTCGGCGTCGCCCCGGGCACCAATGCCAAGACCAATGCGAACTGCATGGCCTCGCTGGGCGCGAACGTCATCTTCACCAATGTCGGCCTGACCGATGACGGCGACGTCTGGTGGGAAGGCATGAGCAAGGAAGCGCCGGCCCACCTGATCGACTGGCAGGGCAAGGACTGGACGCCGCAGATCGCCGCCGAGACCGGCCGCAAGGCCGCGCACCCGAATGCGCGCTTCACCGTGTCGGCCACGCAGAACCCGGTGCTCGATCCGGCCTGGGATGACCCGGCGGGCGTGCCGATCTCGGCCTTCATCTTCGGCGGTCGCCGCTCGACCACGGTGCCGCTGGTGACCGAAGCACGCGACTGGCTCGAAGGTGTGTACATGGCTGCGACCATGGGCTCGGAAACCACGGCTGCGGCCGCTGGCCAGCAGGGTATCGTGCGCCGCGACCCGTTCGCGATGCTGCCCTTCATCGGCTACAACATGAGCGACTACTTCGCGCACTGGTTGTCGATCGGCGAGCGTGTCGCGACTTCGGGCGCGCAGCAGCCGAAGATCTTCTGCGTGAACTGGTTCCGCACCGATGACAACGGCAAGTTCATCTGGCCCGGCTTCGGCGACAACATGCGCGTGCTGAAGTGGATGCTGGACCGTATCGCCGGCAACGCCGGCGGCGACGAGAACGTGTTCGGCGTCACCCCGCGTTACGATGACCTGCCGTGGGATGGCATCGAGTTCAGTGCCGAAGCGTATGCACGCATCACCTCGATCGAGATCGACGCCTGGCAGGCCGAACTGGCACTGCATGACGAGCTGTTCGACAAGCTGCGCCATCGCCTCCCGGCCGAGCTGGAACAGGTGAAGGCACGCATCGCGCAACGACTTGCTTCCTGAAGTTCGCCCGAACCGGGCAATCCAGGGTAGTACCGAGGCGGCCGGCGATCCCGGCCGCTTTTTTTATGCTTCCGTTCTCCGATAGGCTGGCTTTGCTCGAAGCAATGCAGCGCGGCAGTACATAGGCGTTATGATGCGGTCACTTACCGAACCGCCCGCGCATGAAGCTCCAGCGACCGCTGCCCGTCCGAGACGGCATCTCTCCCAGCTTTGCCTGGCTGCCCCATGAACGCTGGGACAGCCTGGGTTCGTATCTCGCGCATCGCTTCCCCATGGTCAGCGCCGACAGCTGGCGCGACCGCATGCAGCGCGGCGACGTGGTGGATGAGCAGGGCAGGCCGGTCGGCTATGACGATCCTTTCCGTGGCGGCGCCTGCCTGTTTTATTACCGTGAGCGCGTCGGCGAGACGCCGATTCCCTTCGATGAAGTCATCCTCCATAAGGATGAGCAGCTGCTGGTGGTCGACAAGCCGCACTTTCTGCCGGTGACGCCGGGCGGGCGCTTCCTGCACGAGACTTTGCTAGTCCGGCTCAAGCGCAAGACCGGCATCGAGACACTGACGCCGGTGCACCGTCTGGATCGCGAGACGGCAGGCGTGATGCTGTTCTCGGTCGATCCTGCAAGCCGAAGCCTGTGGCAATCGCTGTTTCGCTTCCGGCAGGTGCACAAGGTTTATGAAGCCCTCGCGCCATGGCGCGCCGATCTTGAATTGCCATTGGCACTCAGCAGCCGCATCGAGCGCGATGAGCAATTCTTCCGCGTGCGCGAAGTCGATGGCGAGCCGAACGCGTTCACGCGCATCGAACTGATGGAGCGCCGTGGTGATCACGCGCTGTACCGGCTGATGCCAGAGACCGGCAAGATGCACCAGCTGCGCATCCACATGAATTCGCTCGGCATCCCCATCGTCAATGATGGCTTCTATCCTGTCGCCCTGCCTTGCAAGGGCGACGACTTTTCATCGCCGCTGAAATTGCTCGCGCGTTCAATTGCGTTCCGCGACCCGTTCAGCGGTGAACAACGCTGCTTCGAAAGCCAACGCTCGCTTTGAAGCACCGCCTTGTATGACCGATTCCACAGAATGACCCCATGACGCCAACCCTGAACCCGAACCCTGATCCGAACCCGAAGCAGCAAGGCACGACCACCAGCGCCTCCATTCCTTCCACGGCCATCATTGCACTGGCCTTCGGTTCTTTCGGCAGCGGCATGTCGATGCGCGTCACCGACGCGATGCTGGTACGGCTGGCAGCAGAGTTCGACGTCTCGCTGGGAACGGCGGCCATGGCCATTACCGTGTTCGGCTTTGCCTATGGGTTTTCGCAATTGCTGTTCGGCCCGCTGGGTGACCGCTATGGCAAATATCTGGTCATTGCCTGGGGTTGCCTTGCGTGTGCCATCACGGCACTGGCCTGCGGGTTGATGCCGGATTTTCCTTCACTGGTGTTGGCGCGGGTGCTGGCCGGTGCGACTTGCGCGTCGATCATCCCGTTATCGATGGCATGGATTGGTGATGTCGTCGCTTATGAAGACAGGCAACCGGTACTGGCGCGCTTCCTGATCGGGCAGATTCTCGGGCTGTCGTGCGGCATCCTGCTCGGCGGTTTCGCTGCCGACTACCTGAGCTGGCGTGCGCCATTCTTCCTGATCGCGGCCTCATTCCTCGCGACCGGCATTTACCTGATCCGCATGAACCAGCGTTTGCCTGCACATGCAAAACAATTGCATCGCGCCGAAGGCGGTGCGCTGATGCGGCTGATCGGTGAATTCCGCAAGGTGCTGGAAGTGCCGTGGGCGCGTAAGGTGCTGGGTACGGTACTGATCGAAGGCGCGCTGGTGTATGGCGCTCTGGCCTTCGTGCCTTCCCACCTGCACACCGTGCATGGTGTATCGCTGGCTGCGGCCGGCAGCCTGGTGATGATGTTCGGCTTTGGCGGCTTTGCGTTTGCGATGCGCTCGCGGCAAATGGTCAGGTACTTCGGTGAGGTAGGACTGATCCGTCATGGCGCGCTGATGATGGCCTTGCCAATGATCGTGATCGCGTATGCGCCGGTCTGGTGGCTGGCCGTTCCGGCCTGCTTCCTGTTCGGGCTGGGCTTCTACATGATGCACAACACGCTGCAGATCAATGCCACGCAAATGGCGCCGCAGCGGCGCGGCGCGGCAGTTGCCGCATTTGCGTCCTGCTTCTTTGTCGGTCAGGCGGCCGGCGTCGCAGTGGGCGGTGCCTTGCTGGCCACCACCGGGACGGCCCACATCATTGCGGCGGCAGGGGCAGGGGTCTGGCTGATTGGCCGGCGCTTTGCGCGGCTGCGGGCTGCAAAAGAAGCGCAGGGCGCAACGCCTTGACGATGAAGCCGGATCCAGCTGATCCGGCCTGCCGCTTGCCCGGGCTTGGCGACCGATGCCCCGGCATCAGGTCTTGATGCCTGACGCCATGTCGGAGGGCTTCAGGGGTTCAGGACTTGGACGCGAAGTAACGCAGCTCAGCGGCCAGGCTGGGCTGGCTGTACTCGACTTCACGCGCCATGCGCTGCAGGCTGCCCGCGGTCGCCAGACGATCCAGGTCGGCCTTGTCGGCGGCGCTGCCGTGGCTCTTCAGCAGAGCCGAGAACGGGTTCTGGAAGCTGAAAAAGAAGGAATTGAAGGTGTCGGATGCGGCGACGAAGAAATTCTGCATGATGGCTCCAAAGATTCGTTTGCTGCACCGCAGTATATGCCAGCGACTGATATACGCATAATTTCAATTTCTTATAGTGTCGATAGATTTATGGTATATCTATCGGGTCTCCACCGAATGCGCGAATACCATGAGCTTTCTTACCCTCGACCTGAACTTGCTGCGCGTCTTCGACGCAGTGATGACCGAACAGAACCTGACGCGCGCTGCAAACCGACTGGCGATGACCCAGCCGGCCGTATCGAATGCCGTCAAGCGTCTGCGCGATGCGCTCGGCGATGAGCTGCTGATTCGTACCGCACATGGTGTGAAGCCGACGGCGCGCGCTGAATCGATCTGGCCCGCCGTGCGGCGTGCGCTGGCCGATCTCGAAGAAGCGGTTGCACCGCGCAGCTTTGAACTGGCCAAGGCCAACGTGACCTTCCGCATGGCGATGGCCGACGCCACTGCCGGCTTGCTGCTGCCGGCACTGGTTCGTTTGATCGAAAGCGAAGCACCGGGCATCGACATTCGCATGGTGCCTTTGACCACGCGCGAACCTCGCCCCATGCTGCTGCGTGGCGACATTGACCTTGCGATCGGCTTTTTCCCCGGCGTGGTGGCGCAACTGCAAGGCGCAACCGAAACCCCGATTCGTCATGAACGCCTGTATGCCGGTGAATATGTCTGCGTAATGCGCAAGGACCATCCGCTGGCCGACAAGGAACTGACGCTCGATCTCTATTGCGATGCGAATCACCTGCTGGTGAGCTTCTCGGGCCGAGCGCGCGGGCTGGTCGATGACGCATTGCTGGCATTGGGGCGTGAGCGCCGCATCCTGCTGACCGTGAACCAGTTCTTCACGGCGGGCAAGGTGGTGGCAGCGTCAGACCTGCTGATGGTGTTGCCGCGCCACCTGATCGAAGCCACGGGCATGACGAACCATCTGGTATCGAAAGCCTTGCCGTTCAAGCTGCCGGAAGTACACATCGACATGCTGTGGCATGAGCGGGATGCGCGCAGCCCTGGCCATCGCTGGCTGCGCGAGCAATTCACGAACTCGGGAGTGTTGTCTCGCTTTGCGAGCCAGGTCAGCCCGCAGCAGAGCGCTGCACAAGACTGACCAATTTCTTTTGACGAAGCACCAGAGCCGGCATGACCGGCTCTTTTTTCGTCCGCGATTTGTCAACGATGGGTCCGCATTTGTCGTCGTCTGGCGCGCAGCCAGTTCGCCACTGACACATCACTGGTTCGCCTTTGGTTTGCTGTTGGTCTGTGGCCTTGCCGCTGCTGCGGTTTGTTTTGACGAATCGGGTTTGGCAGGAAGCAGTTTCCTGTTTTATCCACAAACCATGCACTGCTTATCCAAGGCTTTGTCCACAGATGTTTTTTGAGAAGTGTCTGCAAACTTCAAATCATCTTGTTCTTTAAAGCTTGTATTTATATTTGGTAGTAATAGATAAGACAGGCCACTTTCTGTGGATAACTCTCTTTTCCCTTTTGGCTTCAAGTGCTTGCAGCGAAGATAAATCCTGAATAGCCCTTGTGCCGGCAAAGGACAGATCGTGGACAAAAATCGTAGTCCGCAACTTTTCCCTGCTTATCCACTTGCCGCGGCTGTTTTATCCCAAGGCTTTTCCACATGCCCCGGCGGGTTCGCCACCTGAAAGCCAGCTCATTTGTGCCAGAGCTGTTCCATCAGCTTGAATGCCGCGCCGATGGCCGGCTCTTGTCGCCGGCTGGCTTCGCAGATGAAGGAAAGCTCGGTATCCAGCCTCGCCTTGTCGGCAATCACCAGTCCGTAGGCCTGTGATTCCCGCAGCGCGATCGAATCCCGTACCAGCGACAGCCCGATGCCGGACTTCACGAGGTCGAGCATCGATGCTTCCTGGTCAACCAGCGCGACCTTGAGCGGTTCGGGTACCTGTTGCTCCGCAAAGCGTCGGGTCAACAAGCGGTTGTGCACGGATGCCGGTGGTGACCAGACCCAGGGCAAGCTTGCCAGTGCAGCCCAATCCTTGCCCTGTACGCGTTGCCGCCAACCTTCCGGTGCGACCACGTAGTAGGTGACCGAGGTCAGGTGCAGCGCGTGAATGCCCGCTGCAGGTGGGCCGAGAAAGTAACCGGCATCGAGGCTGCCTGCCTGTACCTGTTGCTGCACCCAGCCCGACATGCCTTGCTGAAGTTGCGGTGCGATCTGCGGATAAGCCTCGACCAGCGTCTTCAGGAAAGCGCCCAGACGGGTGAAGGCCGGGTCGAGGATGGTGCCGATTGCCAGCTGACCGGAGAGCGTAGTGGTCAGAGAGTGGGCCGCCTGCAGTAATTCCTGGCTACTGGCGAGGATGCGTTCGGCGACAGGCAGCAGCTTCAAGCCTTCGGCGGTCAGGCTCATGCCTGATGGCGAGCGGCTGAACAAGGCCAACTTCAGGTTTTGCTGCAAGGCCTTCACCTGCAGGCTCACCGCGGGTTGCGTCAGGTGCAGCCGTGCGGCGGCGCGCGTCAGGTTGCCTTCGCGTGCCACGGTCACGAAGGCGCGCAACTGGGTCAGGTCCATGGCATCAGGATTCCGGTAGTTTCATAAGAAAATCTAATAATGTAATTGATGATATCTCATTGGATTCTGGAGCTGTCTTTCGGTATCCTGAGCTTCAAGGAAGAAACAACAAAAGGGATACTTATGAAGCAGGGCGAAGCGACCATCGGGCATTTCATCAACGGCCATGTCGTGGCCTCGGCCAGCGGCCGCAGCCAGCCGGTCTACAACCCGGCCACGGGCGAAGCGGTGGCGCAGGTAGCCTTGGGCAGCGCCGATGAAGTCCACGCGGCCGTGGCCGCTGCGTCAGCTGCAGCACCAGCCTGGGCAGACACCGCGCCCTTGAAGCGCGCGCGGGTGCTGTTCAAGTTCAAGGAACTGATCGAGAAGCATCATGACGACTTGGCCGCGGCGATCACGCGCGAGCATGGCAAGGTGTTCAGCGATGCGAAGGGCGAAGTGGTGCGCGGACTGGAGATCGTCGAGTTCGCGTGCGGCATACCGCAGCTGCTGAAGACCCAGTTCACCGACAACATTGGCGGCGGCATCGACAACTGGCAGCTACGCCAGCCGCTGGGCGTCACAGCCGGCATCACGCCGTTCAATTTTCCGGTGATGGTGCCGCTATGGATGGCGCCGGTGGCCATCGCTTGCGGCAATACCTTCGTGCTGAAGCCTTCCGAGCGTGACCCGTCGCCGTCGCTGATGCTGGCCGATCTGTTCAGGCAAGCGGGCTTGCCGGATGGCGTGTTCAATGTGGTCCAGGGCGACAAACTCGCGGTCGACACGCTGCTGCAGCATCCGGACGTGAAGGCGGTGTCCTTCGTTGGCTCGACCCCGATTGCCGAATACATTTACAACGAAGGCAGCCGTCGCAAGGGCACGTATCCGCTGCGCGTGCAGGCACTGGGTGGTGCGAAGAACCATCTGGTGGTGATGCCGGATGCCGACCTCGACCAGGCGGTCGATGCATTGATCGGTGCTGCTTATGGTTCGGCCGGCGAGCGCTGCATGGCGATCTCGGTAGCCGTGGCTGTCGGCAGCGTGGCCGACAAGCTGGTCGATGCACTGATCCCGCGGGTGAAGGCACTGAAGGTCCGGAATGGCATGGACCCGGAAGCCGAGATGGGCCCGGTGGTGACGGCCGCGCACAAAGCCAAGATCGTGTCCTACATCGAGCAAGGCGTGCAGGCCGGTGCGAAGCTGCTGGTCGATGGCCGCGGACTGAGCGTGCCGGGGCACGAACAAGGTTTCTTCCTTGGCGGCTCGCTGTTCGACAGCGTCACGCCCGAGATGACGATCTACCGCGAAGAGATCTTTGGCCCGGTACTGTGCGTGGTGCGCGTGCCGGATCTGGCCGCGGCGATCTCGCTGATCAATGCGCATGAATTCGGCAATGGCGTATCGGTATTCACTTCCGACGGCAATACCGCACGCGAATTCTCGCGCCGCATCGAAGTCGGCATGGTCGGTGTGAACGTGCCGATCCCGGTGCCGATGGCCTGGCATTCCTTCGGTGGCTGGAAGCGCTCGTTGTTCGGCGATGCGCATGTGTATGGTGAAGAAGGTGTGCGCTTCTATACGCGCTACAAATCCATCATGCAGCGCTGGCCGGAATCGATAGGCAAGGGCGCCGAGTTCACGATGCCGGTGGCGAAGTAAGCGGAGACAGCCATGGCATCGAGCGGCACTGTAACGACTTCCTCTGCGCAGTCGGCGGGTACCTACGACTACATCATCATCGGCGCCGGCACGGCCGGTTGCGTGCTGGCCAACCGGCTCACGCAAGACCTCGGCAAGTCGGTGTTGCTGATCGAGGCCGGGGCCAAGGATGATTACCTCTGGATCCATATCCCGGTCGGCTACCTGTACTGCATCGATAATCCGCGCACCGACTGGCGCTTCCGAACCGAAGCCGATGCCGGGCTGAACGGGCGCAGCCTGATCTACCCGCGCGGCAAAGTGCTGGGCGGCTGTTCGTCGATCAACGGCATGATCTACATGCGCGGCCAGCAGGGCGACTATGAGCGCTGGGCGGAAGCGACCGGCGACGAGCGCTGGCGCTGGGACCACGTGCTGCCGCTGTTCCTGCGCACCGAGGATTATCACGGTGGGCCTGGTGACTTCCATGGCGCCGGCGGCGAATGGCGTGTCGAGAAGCAGCGTCTGCGCTGGGACATCCTCGATGCATTCCGCGAGGCGGCGCGCGAGACCGGCATTCCGAACACGGATGATTTCAATACCGGGGACAACGAAGGCTGCGGTTATTTCGAGGTCAACCAGAGAAATGGCATCCGCTGGAATACCGCGAAGGCGTTCCTGCGCACCGCGATGAAGCGCGGGAACCTGACCATCATGACCGGGTGCCATGTGCAGAAACTGATGCTGACGACCGAGGAGGGGCGTACGCGCTGCACCGGCGTCGAGTTCACCGGTGGCGGGCAGCACTGGGTCGCCACGGCGACGCGCGAAACGGTGCTGAGTGCCGGCGCAATCGGTTCGCCGCAGATCCTGCAGTTGTCGGGCATCGGGCCGGGATCGCTGTTGGCCCAGCATGGCATACAGCCGCAAGTCGATCTGCCCGGTGTCGGTGAAAACCTGCAGGATCACCTGCAGATCCGCATGGTATTCAAGGTGCAGGGCGTAAAGACCCTCAACACGCTGGCCAATAGCTGGCACGGCAAGCTGCGCATCGGTCTCGAGTATGCCTTCAAGCGCAGCGGCCCGATGGCCATGGCACCTTCGCAGCTGGGCTTGTTCACGCGTTCCGACCCCTCGCAGGCGTCGGCCAATATCCAGTATCACGTGCAGCCGCTGTCACTCGATCGTTTCGGGGAGCCGCTGCATCCCTTCCCGGCGTTCACTGCCAGCGTCTGTAACCTCAGACCGACGTCGCGTGGCCATGTGCGCATTGCCAGTGGCGATGCCCATGCGGCGCCGAAGATCACGACCAATTACCTGTCGACGCCGGAAGACCGCAAGGTGGCGGCCGACTCCTTGCGGCTGACGCGCCGCATTGCTGCCGCGCCCGCCCTGCAGCGCTATGCGCCGCAAGAGTACAAGCCAGGCCTGCAATGGCAAACCGATGAAGACCTGGCACAGGCATCGGGCGATATCGGCACCACGATCTTCCATCCTGTCGGCACTTGCAAGATGGGCTGCGCGGACGATGCGATGGCCGTGGTCGACAGTGAGTTGCGCGTGCGTGGTGTAGCGGGCTTGCGCGTCGTCGATGCATCGGTCATGCCCTTCATCACCTCGGGCAATTGCAACTCGCCGACCATCATGATTGCCGAGCATGCGTCGGACCTGATCCGGAAAGACGCCGTGTGACAATGACCCGGGGCGGGCGCATGGCGACCAGCCCCGAGTCGTCACGCGCGAGTTCCCGCTTTCGGTACTCCATCCACCGCCGCTTTGATACCGCGTAACTCGTTAATCGCCAGAGCGGTCGATTGATGTGTTGCGCGTTCGGTTCATGATCGTGGTTCTCAAAATGATTGAGAGCTCGCAATAGCTTCACTGGCCCACTTCCTAGCATGACCCTCCGGCATTGAAACGATGGCCGGGCATCGGTGCGCTCGCATCGATGCGAATCCACATCATGCACAGCACAGGGGGGACAGATGAAGATGCCCGAGTGGGGCAGCGCCAGCAGGCGCTGCATGGCAGCAGTGTTTCTGGTTGCCGGGGTAGCGGCCTTGTCATTGGCGATGGCCCATGGCAGCGGCGACAGCAACGACAGTGACAGTGGCGAAGAAGAGCCGGCGCCGATCAAGTCACTCGCGCGGGAGAAGGTGCCGCTGCCGCGCAACCTCAATGACTTCATCGACGATCGCGAGGCAGCGCTCCAGCTGGGCAAGGCCTTGTTCTGGGATGTGCGCGTCGGCAGCGACAACAAGACCGCGTGTGCGTCGTGCCACTTTCATGCGGGCGTCGACAATCGGCTGACCAACCAGGTCAACCCCGGGGTACTGGCGGGCGACAAGACTTTCCAGCTGGGCGGAGCGCCGAATTACACGATAACGCCTACCGATTATCCATTCACTCGCTTCACCAACATCGACGATCCGACGACCCGTTTCGCCGATCTCAATGACGTGTTGTCGTCGCAGGGCGTGTTGACAAAGAATTTCAACAACCCCGGGCCGCTGCGGTCGCCCGATGTGTGCACGGCGGTATCGGATGCGGTCATGCATGGCGGCACCGGCTTCAATGTCAATGGTGTGAACACGCGCCGCGTCGAGCCGCGCCATGCGCCGAGCTTCTTCAACAGCATCTTCAACTTCCGCAATTTCTGGGATGGGCGGGCCAACAACGTGTTCAATGGCGTCGATGCCTTCGGCTTGCGGAACCGGGATGCCTTCGTGTGGAAGCTCGAGTACGGGGTCTTGCGCAAGGTACCGATCGTGCTCGATATCGCCTCCCTGGCGTCACAGGGCGATGGGCCGCCGATCAGCGAAAATGAAATGAGCTGCAAGAACCGCCTGCTCGCGCAAGTCGGTCGCAAGCTGCTGAAACTGAAATTGCTCGGTACGCAGGAAATTCACCCGGATGACAGCGTGCTGGGCCGCTATGCCGACCGGCGCATCACCTATGAGACTTTGGTGAAGCGTGCATTCAAGCGCGCCTACTGGGATTCGGACCGGAAGATTGAATTGCCGCTGCCGGATCAGGAGCCGATCGACTTGCCGGGATCGACATCGGCTGCGCCGGCCACGCGTCCGGCACGCGACAACTTCACGCAGATGGAAGCCAATTTCTCGCTGTTCTTCGGGCTGGCCATGCTCAGCTACCAGTCAACCCTGGTCACTGACGAGACACCGTTCGACCATTTTGCCGAGGGCCGCAAGGATGCACTGACCGCGCAGCAAAAGCGCGGGCTTGCGTTGTTCCGCAGCGAGCGCGTGAATTGCGTGCACTGCCACAGCGGGGCTGCATTTACCGAAGCGACCGTCTCGAACGTATTCGATGAAGGCCGGCTGGATTCTCGTCTGGGGGAGGGCGGTCGCATCTTCCGCTATGACACCGGCTTCTTCAATACCGGGGTGCGACCGACTGCCGAAGATCCCGGTCTGGGTGGTCTGGACCCGTTCGGGAATGCTTTGTCCGAAACACGGCTGACGCAGATCGGTCGTACCGATCTGCTCGGGCCGAAGTTCGATATCCGCAACGAGGATCCGGTCGCAGCCGATGCACCGCTGGCCACTGCAGGGGCCTTCAAGACCCCCAGCCTGCGCAATGTCGAACTGACCGGTCCTTATTTTCATAACGGCGGCAAGGCAACCCTGATGCAGGTGATCGACTTCTACAACCGTGGCGGCGACTTCGGTCGTGAGAATGCGCCGATCACGGACCCGACGGTCAAGCCATTGGGATTGACCGAGTCGGAGAAGCGGGATCTGGTCGCCTTCCTGTTGTCGCTCACAGATGAAAGGGTACGCTTCGAACGTGCACCGTTCGATCATCCATCGATCTGCGTTCCTGACGGGCATCTGGGCAATACGACGGCAGTTGCCGTTGACAGCAACGGCGACGCGATCGACGTCATTCGCTGCATCGATGCGGTAGGCCGGCGTGGCAACCGTACTGCGCTCACGCGCTTCCTGAACCTCGACCCGTTCGCGCACTGACAGCGTGCCCGCCACACGATCCCGGGCCCGTCGACAAGCCCGAAGTCACCGATAGCCTTTGCTGTGCCCCGGTTCACCGGGGCATTTTTTTGTCGGTAGGATGCCGACAAGCTTGCTGCGTCAGGGGCTGATGCCTGACAATCTTTCCGTTGGCGTCAAAGCTACTTTCAGGCCTGGCCCATGGGCCCATTGCGGCGAGCGGGCCATTGTCGTCGCGCCGCCTCCTTCAATGCCAGTATTGTCGGTGCGTATAGCGATAGTGAATACTAACATCGGTATGATTTATCCCGCGTAAATGTCACCGGATTCTTCCATCTGGCTGATGCTCGGCCTCGCAGCCGCGTTTGCAGGATTGGTGGATGCCGTTGTCGGCGGCGGGGGCCTGATTCAGGTGCCGGCGCTTTTCTCTGCATTTCCCCAGCTCTCGCCGTCGACCTTGTTTGGCACCAACAAGCTGTCCAGTGTTTGGGGCACCGCATTCGCCGCGCGCAGTTATGCAAAGCGGATTCGTCTCGATTGGGAGATCGCGCTGCCGGCATCGGTGGCTGCGCTCATCTTTGCCTTTGCCGGTGCTTATACGATTACGGTCTTTCCACCAGATATTTTTCGCAAGCTACTTCCTTTCATCCTGATGCTGGTGGCCGTCTATGTGCTGCGCAAGCGCGACTTCGGGGTGGCATACCAGCCCAGCTGCACAGGACGGCGCAAGCAGGTGAGGGCGGTCCTGGTCGGGAGCGTGATTGGCTTTTACGACGGCTTCTTCGGTCCGGGAACCGGCAGCTTTCTGATCTTCGCCTTCATCCGTGGTTTCGGGCTGGATTTTCTTCGGGCGTCGGCATTGGCCAAGCTCGTCAATGTGGCCTGCAATATCGCAGCGCTGGCTTGGTTCCTGCCGACGTCGGCGCCGCTGTGGCAACTTGGTCTATGGATGGCTGCCTGCAATGTCGTCGGTTCCATCCTCGGCGCCCGGCTGGCGCTGAAGGGCGGATCGCGCTTGATCCGCGTATTGTTCCTGGTGGTGCTGGCGGCGCTGATCTTGAAGACCGGGAAGGATGCCTTCCTCGCTTAGATCGTCAGGCAAAGGCAGAAGGTCCGTCGTCCCATGCACCGGCGGGGCGGAGGTGATTTGCTGTGCATGTGGTGCCAGCGGATCTGACGGACACGGATGCTCGTGTTTCGCCAGTAACTGGCGGCACGATCTACTGCAGCCATGGTTTCACGTGAAACATTGATTGTTCGGAACTTGCGGCGTGCTCACTGGTTGATTGCGGCAAAGCTGGCACCTGATCGTTGGCGAAGCGCCCGGGTCAGCCGAATCTGGTGGCGACACCCATGGATTTGCACTCGTCCCAGACGGCAGGGAGGTTCCACGTGAAACAAATCCCTTATAATCCCCCCTCCGCACCATCCAGGTTTTGTCCCATCCCATGGATTTCCCCACTGTATTTGATGTCATCGTTGTCGGTGGCGGTCATGCCGGCACCGAGGCGGCACTCGCTTCTGCCCGAACTGGGCAGAAGACGCTGCTGCTCACACATAACATCGAGACGCTGGGTCAGATGTCCTGCAATCCGTCCATTGGCGGCATCGGCAAAGGCCATCTGGTCCGTGAAGTCGATGCGCTGGGCGGTGCGATGGCGATTGCCACCGACGAAGGCGGCATCCAGTTCCGCATCCTGAATTCTTCCAAAGGCCCGGCTGTCCGCGCGACGCGCGCACAGGCAGACCGTATCTTGTACAAGGCGGCGATCCGCCGTCGTCTGGAAAACCAGCCGAATCTCTGGCTTTTCCAGCAGGCGGTCGATGACCTGATGGTCGAGGGCGACCGGGTTGTCGGTGCTGTGACGCAGGTTGGTATCCGTTTCCGTTCGCGTGCGGTGGTGCTGACCGCGGGTACCTTCCTTGACGGGAAGATTCACGTCGGGCTGAACAATTACGCTGGCGGCCGCGCCGGCGACCCGCCGGCCGTATCGCTGTCGGCGCGACTGAAAGAGCTGAAGCTGCCGCAGGGCCGCCTGAAAACCGGCACGCCGCCACGCATTGATGGCCGTACCATCGATTTCTCGGTGATGGCCGAGCAGCCGGGCGACCTCGATCCGGTGCCGGTGTTCTCGGTCATGGGCTCGGCCGACATGCATCCGCAGCAGGTGCCGTGCTGGGTCACGCATACCAACCAGCGTACGCACGACATCATCCGTGGCTCCCTCGATCGCAGCCCGATGTTCACCGGCGTGATCGAAGGCGTGGGCCCGCGCTATTGCCCGTCGATCGAGGACAAGATCCATCGCTTCGCCGACAAGGATGCGCACCAGATTTTCCTCGAGCCCGAAGGCTTGACCACCAACGAGTTCTACCCGAACGGCATCTCCACCAGCCTGCCGTTCGACGTTCAGCTGGAGATCGTGCACTCGATGCGCGGCCTCGAGAACGCGCACATCCTGCGCCCCGGCTATGCGATCGAATACGATTACTTCGACCCGCGCGGCCTGAAGGCGTCGCTGGAAACCAAGGCCATCCAGGGCCTGTTCTTTGCCGGCCAGATCAACGGCACGACCGGCTATGAAGAGGCCGCTGCCCAGGGCCTGCTGGCCGGACTGAATGCAGCGCTGCAGACCCAGGGGCGGGAAGCCTGGGTGCCGCGCCGCGACGAGGCTTACCTTGGCGTGTTGGTCGACGACCTGGTCACGCAGGGCGTGCAAGAGCCTTACCGCATGTTCACCAGCCGCGCCGAGTACCGTCTCAGCCTGCGCGAAGACAATGCCGACCTGCGCCTGACCGAGATCGGTCGCAAGCTGGGTTGCGTCGGCGATGCGCAATGGGGAGTCTTCGAGCGCCGCCGCGAGGCCATCGCCCGCGAACTCGAGCGCCTGAAGTCGACCTGGGTCAATCCGCGCATCATTGCCGAAGCCGAAGCCGAACGCGTGCTGGGCAAAGCCATAGAGCGAGAGTATGCGCTCACTGATCTGCTTCGCCGCCCGAATGTGAGCTATGACAGCCTGATGACGCTGCAGGGCATCGATGGCCGTCGCTTCGACAACCCGGCGCTCGATCCGGCCGTCGCCGAACAGGTCGAGATCCAGGTCAAGTACGCCGGCTACATCGACCGGCAGGCGAAAGAGGTCGAGCGCCACGAGCATTTCGAGCACCTGAAGTTACCGGCTGAACTGGATTACATGGGCGTGACGGCACTGTCGATCGAAGTGCGCCAGAAGCTCGCCAGGCACAAGCCCGAGACACTGGGTCAGGCATCGCGCATTGGTGGCGTGACGCCCGCGGCGATCTCGTTGCTGCTGGTGCACCTGAAGAAGGGCGGCTTCAAGAATTTTGCAGCGAGCGGCGAAAGCGCGGACGCCTGAATGAACTTGCGTGACGAAGCCTCGCTGCACGCGAGCCTGCGCGCCGGTGCCGATGCACTGGCGCTGGATTTGCCGGATGCGCAGCTCGACGAGCTGTTGCAATACCTGGCGCTGCTGCACAAGTGGAACAGCGTCTACAACCTGACGGCGGTGCGCGACCCGCAGCAGATGCTGACGCAGCATCTGCTTGATTGCATGGCGGCGCTGCCGGCGTTCGACGGTGCGCGGCATGTACTGGATGTCGGTTCGGGTGGCGGCTTGCCGGGCATCGTTATCGCAATCTGGGCGCGTCATGCGCAGCCGCAGATGCGCGTCGAGATGATCGACACGGTGCACAAGAAGACCGCCTTTCTGACACAGGTGAAAGCCGAACTCGGGCTGTCGAATGTGAAGGTCAATACCGGCCGCGTGGAGCAGTTCGCACCGACCGAAAAGTTCGACGTGATCACGTCGCGCGCCTTCGCCGAACTGGGCGACTTTGTCAGCTGGTCCGGTCATTTGCTGGAAGAGGGCGGACGCATGCTCGCGTTGAAAGGACAGGCGGAAACCACGCAGCGCGAAGCCTTGCCCGACGGCTGGCAGATCGTGCGAGACCTGCGACTGCGGGTGCCCGGCATGGATGCCGAACGACATGTCGTTCAGATAGAACGTGTTTGATGCAGTGACGAGTCAGACCTTGATTGAAGCACCCGACGCAGCAGCACAATAAAAAAGGGCAAAGACCATATGGCCAAGATCTTTTGTATTGCCAACCAGAAGGGGGGCGTTGGCAAGACGACGACCGCAGTGAACCTCGCTGCCGGTCTCGCGAACCTGAGAAAGCGCGTGCTGCTGATTGATCTCGACCCGCAGGGCAATGCGACCATGGGCGCCGGTATCGACAAATCAGCGCTCAAGAACTCGGTCTATCAGGTCTTGCTCGGCATGGCCGACATTCCTGCGGTGCGCCAGTGGTCCGACTCCGGCAAATTTTACGTGCTGCCATCGAACCGGGACCTCGCCGGTGCCGAGATCGAGATGGTCGATCTCGAGCAGCGAGAGATGCGCCTCAAGCAGGCCATCGCCGCAGTCGCTGACGACCATGATTTCATCCTGATCGATTGCCCGCCGGCGCTGACCATGCTGACGCTGAATGGTCTGTGCGCCGCGCACGGCGTGATCATCCCGATGCAGTGCGAGTACTACGCACTGGAAGGCCTGTCGGATCTCGTCAACACGATCAAGATCGTGCACGCAAAGATGAACCCGGACCTGCAAGTGATCGGCCTGCTGCGCGTGATGTTCGACCCGCGCATGATGCTGTCGCAACAGGTGTCGCTGCAGCTGGAAAAGCATTTCGGCGACAAGGTGTTCAAGACCATCATCCCGCGCAATGTGCGACTGGCCGAAGCGCCTTCGCATGGCGTGCCCGGCGTGATCTACGATCCGGCCGCCAAAGGTGCGCAGGCCTATCTTGCCTTTGGCAAGGAACTGGTCGAGCGCATCGATGCACTGGCCACGACCTGACAAGCCAACAAGGCGACAAGCATTCAACCGACAAGCGACACACACTCATGGTCACCAAAAAACCCAAGGGCCTCGGCCGCGGACTCGAAGCCTTGCTCGGCGGCTCGCCCGACCTGACCCCCGAAGCCACGTCGGCCGCTAACGCGACTGCCACGATGCCAGTCACCGCTCTGCAGGCAGGCAAATACCAACCGCGCACGCGCATGGACGAAGGCGCATTGAACGAGCTCGCCGACTCGATCCGCGCGCAAGGCTTGTTGCAAGCCATCCTGGTGCGACCCATCAGCCATGGCAAGGCCGGCGTCACGCACGAAATCATTGCCGGCGAACGTCGCTTCCGCGCATCGCAACTCGCGGGCCTGACCGAAGTGCCGGTGCTGGTGCGCGACGTGGACGATCAGGGCGCAGCCGCGATGGCGCTGATCGAAAACATGCAGCGCGAAGACCTGAACCCGCTCGAAGAAGCGCAGGGCATACAGCGACTGATCGAAGAATTCAAATTCACCCATGAGCAGGCGGCCGAATCCGTTGGCCGCTCGCGCAGCGCGGTGTCGAACCTTCTGCGGCTGCTGAACCTCGCCAAACCGGTGCAATCGATGCTGATGGCCGGTGACATCGACATGGGCCACGCACGGGCCTTGCTGGCCGTCGATTCGGCCACGCAGATCGCACTGGCCAATGAAGTCATCGCGAAGCGCTTGTCGGTGCGCGAAACGGAAAAGCTGGTCGTCCGCGCGACCACCGAAGACCAGGGCAGCAAGGCTGGGAAGGGCAAAGAAAAATCGCGCGACCTGCTGCGCCTCGAAGAAGAACTGTCCGATGCGCTGGCAACGGCAGTCACGATCAAGCTCGGCGCAAAGAACAAGGGCGAGCTCGTGATCGCCTTCGGCGACCTCGACCAGCTCGATGGCGTGATCGCGCGCCTGAAAGTGACGGCCGATTGAGCGGGGAGCGGCTGCCGGGTGGCCGCTGATTGATCGTTTGGTACAAGCCTTTTCGCATAGGGAAAAGTTTGACGCCAATCACTGCACCCACTTATAATTCCGGGGCTCTGCGGGGTGCTTACTGAAAGCTGACAAAAGCTTACAAAATCCCTGCAAAGTCGCAACAACTCCGCGGTACGTGCAAGCCAGTCTTGCGGGTGCCGTCAACAGCTCCCTGGCCCGCCTGAAACGACCGATGCTGCGTCTGGTCCTGACCCAGTTGGCAGTGACTCTGGTCGCTGCAGTCGTCGCCGGCATGATCGCCGGATGGCACGCGCTCCTGTCTGCGCTGCTCGGAGGTCTGTGTTGCGTAGTGCCCAACGGCCTGTTTGCTTTGCGCCTGTACTCTGGCGCGCGGCGGCCGGAAACGCTGAGCCCGCTGACGTTCTTCTTCGGCGAGTTCACCAAGATTTTGCTCACAGTCGGCCTGCTGGCAGCGGTCGTCTGGTGGTACCGCGATCTGAACTGGCTGGCGTTGCTCGCCGCCTTCATCATCGCGCTGAAAAGTTACATCATCTTATTATTTAGGCACTGACATGGCAGCTGAAATGGCAGCAGAAGGCGCAGTAAACCACGCGCCAACCGCCTCTGAGTACATTGTCCACCACCTCGGACATCTCCAGACCTCCCACCAACACAGCATTATTGACTTTTCGGTCATTAACATGGACACCGTACTGTGGTCCGTGTTGATGGGCGTCGTCGGTCTCTGGCTGATGGTCAAGGCTGCCAGCAAGGCAACGTCCGGCGTGCCGGGCCGCTTCCAGGCGCTGGTCGAAATGGTTGTCGAGATGGTCGAAGAGCAGTCGAAGAACATCGTTCACGGCAACCGCGCCTTCATCGCACCGCTGGCCCTGACCGTCTTCGTCTGGGTGCTGCTGATGAACGCGATGGACTTCCTGCCTGTCGACCTGTTCGCCGGCATCTTCCGCCTGTTCGGCGCCGAGCCGCACTTCCGCATCGTGCCGACCGCCGACCTGAACGGCACCCTCGGCATGGCCATCGGCGTGCTGGCCCTGATGCTGTACTACAACATCAAGATCAAGGGCCTCGGCGGCTTCATCCATGAACTGTTCTGCGCACCGTTCGGCGCGCACCCGGCCCTGTGGATCGCCAACTTCGGCCTGAACCTGATTGAATTCGTCGCCAAGACCGTGTCGCTGGGTATGCGACTGTTCGGCAACATGTACGCCGGTGAGCTGGTGTTCCTCCTGATCGCACTGCTGGGTTCGACCGCTACGTGGTGGGGCTTCGGCATGCATGTGGTTGCAGGTTCGATCTGGGCAATCTTCCACATCCTGATCGTGCTGTTGCAGGCATTCATCTTCATGATGCTGACGCTGGTGTATATCGGCCAGGCTCACGAAGGTCACTGATTTAGAGACCGCTTGGTCAGGTCGCTGGCAGCCTTACGCCTCCTTGCCGTACAAGTTGTACTGTCTGCGTCGGCGCGACTTGCCATCGACCTGACCAAGCAGTCTCGAGGTAGTGTTGGTTTTCTTTTTGCAGTATCCGGTTTTACTTTTTTGACTTTGACTATCTAAGGAGTTTTCATGACTAACGTCGCTCTCGTTGCACTGGCTTGCGGTCTGATCATCGGTCTGGGCGCTATCGGCGCATGTATCGGTATCGGTATCATGGGCGGCAAGTTCATCGAAGCTTCGGCTCGCCAGCCGGAACTGATGAACAGCCTGCAGACCAAGATGTTCCTGCTCGCCGGCCTGATCGACGCTGCATTCCTGATCGGTGTTGGTATCGCGATGATGTTTGCATTCGCAAACCCGTTCGCTGGCTAATTCCTGAATTCTCATCGTGCCGGGGACTCTCCCCGGCGTCTGTCAATTTGAGAAGGAAATTACCGTGAACCTGAACGCAACATTGTTTGCGCAGTTCGTCGTCTTCTTCATCCTCGCGCTGTTCACGATGAAATTCGTGTGGCCGCCGCTGATGAAGGCACTGGACGAGCGCGCGCAGAAGATCGCGGAAGGCCTCGCCGCCGCTGATCGCGGCAAGGCTGAAATGGCCGCTGCCGAAAAGCGCGTGCAGGCTGAGCTCGCCTCGGCCCGTGACGAAAGCACCAAGCGCATCGCCGACGCTGAAAAGCGTGCCCAAGGCATCATCGAAGACGCGAAGAAGCAGGCCACCGAAGAGGGTGCCCGTATCGTCGCCGCCGCTCGCGCGGACGCTGAAGCCCAGGCTGGCAAAGTGCGTGATGCACTGCGCGCTGAAGTCGCTGCCCTCGCGGTCAAGGGTGCAGAACAGATCCTGAAGAAGGAAGTCAACGCAGCCGCCCACGCGGACCTGTTGAACCAACTCAAGGCTGAACTGTAACCATGGCTGAACTCGCTACCATCGCACGCCCCTACGCCGAAGCGCTGTTCCGCGTCGCGCAGGGCGGCAACCTGCAGGCATGGTCCGATCTGGTCGGCGAAATGGCTGCCGTCGCCGCGCTGCCCGAGGTGAAGGACCTGGCCGCGAACCCGCGCCTGCCCGACACCCAGATCGCCGAAACCTTCCTGTCGGTGCTGAAGTCTTCCGTGAACCCCGAGGCAAAGAACTTTGTCGCCGCTCTCGTGGAAAACGGCCGCCTGTCGCTGCTGCCGGAAATCTTCACGCAGTTCCAACTGCTGAAGAATGCGCAGCAAGGCAGTGCCGACGCCGAGATCATCAGCGCATTCCCGATGCAGGACGCGCAGGTCACCGACCTGGTCGCAGCACTGCAGAAGAAATTCGGCCGCAAGCTGAACCCGACCGTGACCGTGGATCCTTCGCTGATCGGCGGCGTGCGTGTGGTGGTCGGCGACGAAGTGCTCGACACTTCGGTGCGCGCGAAGCTGCAGCAGATGCAGGTGGCGCTGGCGTCGTAAGGACGGCCCAACATTCAGAGACATAGGGCACAGCGCGGCATAGCCGGCGCGACCCGACCAATCAGGAGCTAACATGCAACTCAACCCGTCTGAAATCAGCGAGCTGATCAAGAGCCGGATCCAGGGCGTCGGCGCAGGCGCCGAAGTCCGCAACCAGGGCACCGTGATCTCCGTGACCGACGGCATCTGCCGCATCCACGGCCTGTCCGATGCGATGCAGGGCGAAATGCTCGAATTCCCGGGCAACACCTTCGGCCTCGCGCTGAACCTCGAGCGCGACTCGGTCGGCGCCGTTATCCTGGGCGAATACGAACACATCTCGGAAGGTGACACCGTCAAGTGCACCGGCCGTATCCTGGAAGTGCCGATCGGTCCGGAACTGCGTGGCCGCGTCGTCAACGCACTGGGCCAGCCGATCGACGGCAAGGGTCCGCTGAACGCCAAGCTGTCCGCCCCGATAGAAAAGATCGCCCCGGGCGTTATCGCACGTCAGTCCGTGTCGCAGCCGCTGCAAACCGGCCTGAAGTCGATCGACTCGATGGTGCCTATCGGCCGTGGCCAGCGCGAGCTGATCATTGGTGACCGCCAGACCGGCAAGACCGCCGTTGCACTGGACACCATCATCAACCAGAAGGGCCAGGGCGTTACCTGTATCTACGTCGCTATCGGCCAGAAGGCATCGTCGGTCAAGAACGTGGTGCGCGCGCTCGAGCAGCACGGCGCGATGGAATACACCATCGTCGTCGCCGCGACCGCTTCGGAATCGGCAGCAATGCAATACGTGTCGGCCTACTCGGGCTGCGCGATGGGCGAATACTTCCGCGACCGCGGCGAAGATGCGCTGATCATTTATGACGATCTGTCGAAGCAGGCCGTCGCTTACCGTCAGGTCTCGCTGCTGCTGCGCCGTCCGCCGGGCCGTGAAGCGTTCCCTGGCGACGTGTTCTATCTCCACTCGCGTCTGCTGGAGCGTGCCGCTCGCGTGAACCCCGACTACGTCGAGAAGTTCACCAACGGCGCCGTCAAGGGCCAGACCGGCTCGCTGACCGCTCTGCCGATCATTGAAACGCAAGCAGGTGACGTGTCGGCCTTCGTTCCGACCAACGTGATCTCGATTACCGACGGCCAGATCTTCCTCGAGACCTCGCTGTTCAACGCCGGTATCCGTCCTGCGATCAACGCAGGTATCTCGGTGTCGCGCGTCGGTGGTGCTGCTCAGACCAAGGTCATCAAGGGCCTGTCCGGCGGTATCCGTACCGACCTCGCGCAGTATCGTGAACTGGCTGCGTTCGCGCAGTTCGCTTCCGACCTCGACGAAGCCACCCGCAAGCAGCTGGACCGTGGTGCACGCGTGACCGAGCTGCTGAAGCAGGCGCAGTACTCGCCGCTGCCGGTCTCGCTGATGGCTGCGACCCTGTTCGCCGTCAACAAGGGCTACCTGGATGACCTCGAAGTGAAGAACGTGCTGGCCTTCGAAGCCGGTCTGCACAACTTCCTGAAGGCCAGCCACGCTGACCTGCTGAAGAAGATCGAAGACACCAAGCAGCTCGACAAGGACGGCGAGGCAGCACTGGCAGCCGCGATCGAAAGCTTCAAGAAGAGCTTCTGATCTCAACCGTAGCTATAAGGAGCAAGCATGGCTGCTGGTAAAGAGATACGCGGCAAGATCAAGAGCGTAGAAAATACGAAGAAGATCACCAAGGCGATGGAAATGGTCGCCGCATCCAAAATGCGCAAGGCGCAGGACCGGATGCGCGCCGCCCGTCCCTACGGTGAGAAGGTTCGTAATGTCGCCGCTCACCTGGCCGAGGCGAATCCCGAGTACTCGCACCCGTTCCTGGTCGCCAGGGAAGACAGCAAGACCGTCGGCCTGATCGTCGTCACGACGGACAAGGGCCTGTGCGGTGGTTTGAACACCAATGTGCTGCGCCTGGTGACCAACAAGATGCGCGAAGTCGAAGCCGCCGGCAAGAAGGTGGTGTCGGTCGCAATCGGCAACAAGGGTCTGGGTTTCATGAACCGTATCGGCGTCAAGGTGATGTCGAGCGCGGCGCAACTCGGCGATACGCCGCACCTGGAAAAGCTGATCGGCCCCGTCAAGGTGCTGCTCGATGCGTACCAGGAAGGCAAGGTCGACGAAGTCTATCTGTGCTTCACCAAGTTCCTGAACACGATGAAGCAGGAGCCGGTGGTCGAGAAGCTGCTGCCGCTGTCGTCGGCACAGATGACCCCGACCCACGCGCACAGCTGGGACTACCTGTACGAGCCGGATGCGCAGACCGTCATCGACGACCTGCTGGTGCGTTACATCGAGGCGCTGATCTATCAGGCCGTGGCCGAGAACATGGCGTCCGAGCAGTCCGCACGGATGGTCGCGATGAAGGCCGCTACCGATAACGCCGGCACCCTGATCGGTGAGCTGAAGCTGGTCTACAACAAGACCCGCCAGGCAGCGATCACCAAGGAACTGTCGGAAATCGTCGCCGGTGCCGCCGCCGTCTGATGACGAGCGATTACGCGAATTTGAAACGAATCTAACTTTATTGAAGGAACGAAAATGGCTGAAGGCAAAATCGTTCAGTGTATCGGTGCTGTGGTTGACGTGGAGTTCCCGCGTGACGCGATGCCCAAGGTCTACGATGCGCTGAAAATGGACGGCTCCGAGCTGACCCTGGAAGTGCAGCAGCAGCTCGGCGACGGCATCGTGCGTACCATTGCGCTCGGTTCGTCGGACGGCCTGCGTCGTGGCATGGTCATCAAGAACACCGGCGCACCGATCACCGTGCCGGTTGGCCAGGCGACCCTCGGCCGGATCATGGACGTGCTCGGCAACGCGATTGACGAGCAGGGCCCGGTCAGCACCGCACAGAGCGCATCGATCCACCGCCGTCCGCCGGCCTACGACGAGCTGTCGCCGTCGCAGGAACTGCTGGAAACCGGCATCAAGGTGATTGACCTGGTCTGCCCGTTCGCCAAGGGCGGTAAGGTCGGTCTGTTCGGCGGCGCCGGTGTCGGCAAGACCGTGAACATGATGGAGCTGATCAACAACATCGCTAAAGCGCACTCGGGTCTGTCCGTGTTCGCCGGCGTGGGTGAGCGTACCCGTGAAG
>JACCDW010323662.1_pt1 | contig 41152 bp, 68 predicted proteins | sample 7449781 | NCBI WGS metagenome assembly JACCDW01 (sample SAMN15323449, study PRJNA562643) | freshwater metagenome | isolation source: river surface water | place: USA:Blue River Watershed | collected 2017-08-18 | reverse complement strand
GCGGAAGACCAAATTCGCCAATCGCCGCCGCCAGCATCAGTTCGTGTAATACGCAAACCTGAACCATCGCCACCCGAAGATGCAGAGATATTAAGTAAAGCTTGAGGGCTACTAGTCCCCAGACCTACTCGATTATTCGCAGCGTCAACATATAACGTATTGCTGTCAATATTTACATTTCCACTGGCATCGATCGTCAGTCGGCCTGTACCACCAGTAGCAATCGCTAATTCATCTGCACCAGGTGAATACAACCCAGTATTAGCGTCGCCTGTGAAATAAAGTGCAGCAGTAGAAGCACTACCTGCAGTCAACCCAACACTCAAGCCACCAGCAAGCTTTGCAGTCGTAATCGAACCATCAGCTGGAGTACCTGTATTCAGTGCATCACCACATAACACACCAAAGAAGGTCAGACCCGCAGCAGGAGCAGTCGTAAACGTAATGCTGTTTGTATTTACCGTGTAATCAACATCCGGTTGCTGAATAACACCACCAACAGAGATCAGCAGCTGACTGGCAGTACCTGCAGTAACGTAATACTCACTGGTACCGGGCGGGACTGATGTCGTGAAGGTCGTCGTTACCCCGTTGAAACTACCTGAGATATCGGTGAGTTTGCGCCACGCTCCACGGGACGGTTGATTACCTACGTATGCCACAATAAAAAGCTCTCGATCCAGTCATTCTAAACCAGATCATTCAAGCAAAGTAATATCAGTTGAGCACTACTCTACTAACTACGTATTCCCTACCTATTTACCGTAGAATCCTCTTCTTTCTTACGTTGATCATATCCCCATTGAGCAGCTAATTCAAATGCATGTCTGTACCCATGCTTCCATCCTTCTCCTACCCATAGGGAGTAGAGCTCTTCTGTTGGTGTAACGTTTGATTCAGTCATTATCAGTTGGTGTGTAGTTGCTATTGAAAGTAAACGATAGGTTATGTATTTATATATGGTTTTCACCGTGGCGGGAACGAGATTGTCGTATCTATTGCTGTTCTTCAGCTGCCACTATCAACAATTTATTTTAAGTTGTTTTGTTTGCCGTGGTTTTTGGCTAATGGGGCGCTAGTTCAAATGTACTACGAAGATGGTTCTCTACTTCGGCCGCGAGTTTAGCGATATCCGCCTCTACACGAAGCCAGTCTGCTGTCTCACCTGGATCGATATCAAGGTTTTTATCACCCCTACGTTCTACTTCATCTGCAATCATATTTAGCAATGTATATATAGTCTTCGGTTGTAGCGCTGGCCAAAACTTATCTTGTATTTGAATAACGAGGTCAGGATTAGTTCCGTGCATTGTTAGGGTTTTTCGATGGGGTTAAAAGTAAGTTCAAACCATTCATCGTCTTCATTACACCATAACAATCGGCTTGGTTCATCGTCAGGATAAAGCCAAATTAATTGCTCTTTAAAATTCGCTTTGGGGTATTCACTTGGTTTTTGCTTCCCACGTTTCAATAAAAAACGGAAAGGTTCTCCGTACTGTGGAACGCGTACACCTTTGGCGCCGTCGAACTTCGCTTCAGTTGGAGTCATAATTAAAAGAACATGCTGATGAAGTTTTTAATGTGATGCCAAACGCCAGGCTTCTTTTCTGGACCACGGTGGACATAATCTTTTCCATCTGGTCCGCAATAATCGTAATCGTCAGATCGTGCATAACAACACAACATTGGAGTTTCGATGATCACTCCGCGAACGTAGTTTTTAGTTGCGACACAATGAAGTTTGCAGAAGTCACCGATTCCGTTCGAGAAGTGGTGCTCGCAGTACATGCAAGCTCTGACAAGCCCTTGGGTTGAATCAGTCATCTGCGGAAGGTGTAATTGTCAAGATAAAACAGAAGAAGCAACAGCCACAGAGATGGGCCTAGCTGTAGAGCGAAGTCATTCAGGATCATCGCTTTCTCCTTGTTGTGATTCAAAACTCCACGGACGTTGTTCAGTCTCTAAAGGTTCTCCTAATTTTTCTAATGCACAGATCATGCACCAGGTTCCTCTATGCCCTGTAATGGTGGATTGGATTGTGTGTTGGTGCGTTCCGTGCTTTGGGCAGATGACATAGGTTTCCATGATGCAACACGTGGCAGTCATGGTGTTCTCAGTTATTTCAAGTTCATTAATCATCGCTTTACTTTCCCTCCGAGGATGTACATTGAGCGGATAATCTCGTCATCTGTATCGGTGCAATCGACCATCAGCGAGGAGAAAACTTTTAGTAACATCAGCATCATCCAGGCCGGAAAGATTGTACCGAATAAGCCAATAAAGATAAACATGAAGCGAACTTTGAAGTTCATGTTTTCTTTAAGGACTTTGATCATCTCTTCTTCGGAGAGTTTGGAGATGTTTGCTAACTCTTTAGTCATGGAAGAGATTCTGGAAGGGATTCAAGGTGTGACCAGACCTGTTGGATTGCCTGTCGGTAACCCCACTTGGCGGCTGATTCGAGGACGAAGTCATAGGCGGTGAATGAACAGCCGTGTTCACGATAAGCCTGTTCTTTCCATTTTTCAACCAGGTCCCTGGGTGGCATCAGTGAATCTTGGTTGTCCATTTGATTGTGGGTGGTGTGTCTCCTTTATTTTGATGGGAGTGAACGGATTGTGGAGTTGAAGTATTGGTTGAGTTTGTTGATTTGCTAATACTTGAGGTGTATTGGGCGATTTGCCAATACTTGCGGGTGGACACTTTGTTGATTGTCACCCTCTTTGTGGCTTTTGTGTTGCTGTAGAGGTGGACACTTTGTTGATTGTCACACGGCCCATTGGTTTTGTTGTGTAGCGGGGCGAACTCCGGCATTTTTCAGTCGGTGATACTGTATAAATAGATACAAAATCGACCATGAAATCAGGATTTATCGTTTATTTGCAGAGCAACCAGAAGAAACAACAGCGAAAAGAGAAACAGCATGTGATGGCGGTGTCTCAGACGGTCAAAGAGGGACGTGAAGTAAAGGCTGCTGCTCTCGTGAACGCTCGCTGAAGAGTTATCGATCCCTCCGATGGACAAACGGAGGGATTTATTCTTCCCCCTGGCAGGCAAACGGTGGTTGCGGCTGGGGGCTTACCGATAAACGACAGCATTTACTTTCGTTTTCCGCTCAAAATGGTACGTCTGTATCGTTTTTAGCGACGGTGACGCTTTCACGGGGCATGGAACCCTTTCCATTGTTGAGGTGTGGTGCGGCTGCACGCATAAAAGCATCTTCGAAGTCGCGCATGGGGTCGATCTCACTGATGAGCTTCAACATCTGCACCAGTTGCTTCGATGCTCCGACCTGGGCGTTGATGTTGCCGGCGCTACGAGCGTCCATACGGTCCGCTTGCAGCCCTGCAAACGTCTGCGCGAAGAGGAACGCCCTGTCGTGAACGGGCACCGCTTCCTTTGCCAGCTTCTCGCCCTCACGGACGTACGTACGGGCCTGCTGGCGCGAAACGTCGTATTGTTCGGCCAGCTTCTTGACGACGACGCGACCCGGATGCCCTTCAGCGAGCAGGTCGGCTGCTTCCTCGCAGCGGTTCTGGAATTCTTCCTTTGTAGAGCGTGTGCTGGTCATGGCGGGGTTGGTGGTTGTGGTGGGTGGTGTGTGGGTTTGCTGTTGATGTAGCGCAGGCCACTATCAACAGATTGGAAGTCTAGCAGAATGGGCGTAGGTATAAACACCTACTTATGTTTGACCTTTCGTTTGATCTGAACAATTGGTTCTTCTGCTGTTTCTGCGCCGGGATGATTTACGAATGTCATCGCCGGCAACTCTGACAAGTTATTCATTGTGGGCGTAGATAAGCATCGCGATAACGATATACGTAACTCCAGCCAATCCAAAGGCGATAATGCCGATCACATCAAGAGGTAGTTCAGTCATCTTCAAAAGTTTCGTTCAATAGTCTCTACGACACCTGGTAAATAATTTTCAATCCATTCTTCTACATGCTGTTCATCTTCTGCTGCAATTTTAGTTAACTTCCAATAAGTACTTTTGTCAATTTCAAGACGAAGACTCATTTTCCCGTTGGGTAATTCCATGAATTTAAGTGTTGATTGAAGTGATGGTTGTTGGTTAATCATTAGCACCCTCTAGTTCGTCTGCAATAGCTAAAAGTTCATACTCATTAATAATGGGGTCGCCACTTCCATCTCCATAACCTAATTGATCCGCAGCAGCTCGCAGGGCGGCGGCGGCAATGCGGTGTAGGTCTGTGGGATGTATGCAGTCGTCTTCGACGGCATCCAGCACTGCCTGCGCTTGTGGTGAAAGGGTGCGGTCAGTCATAGCAGATCCATCCTTGAGCATGTCTTCAGTGACTCCACCCATTCCCGACCAGGGCGATCAGCAGGCAAGTACCACCATCTTTGAGTTTCAGGATGTCTTGCCCAACAGTCTTGTCTGCTCCATATAAGCATTGTTTCAGAAGGAGTAAATGGAGGAAGGTTTAATCCTTTGTCAAAAAGAAACCGAAGAAACTCATTTTCTCTGTTGTAGTCAGTCATTACCACCCTCCAGTTCGGCGGCGATGGCATCAAGCCAGTCATCTGCAGAATCAACGTACTCTTCGTTTATGTAAGCCTCACGGAGAGTACTGGCAGCAGCTCGCAGGGCGGCGGCAAGTTCACGCCCCAAAATTACAGACATCACCGGAAACCTCAGCTCTACAGCCCCTTTCCCAAACTTGGCTTCCAGTAACGCATCCAGCACCGCCTGCGCGGCGGGGGAGAGGTCAGTCATTGGCACCCCCAGCGGGAGAGGACGGCGCGGGCGAAGTGCCCGGCCATGTCACCAAGTGTCTGGCACTCGTGAACAGCCATCACTTCTGAGTAAAGAGCAACGGCTTCCTCATCCGTCGGCCCCTGCGGCTCTGACTGGGTCTGCTGCCTGAGAAACTCCACCATCAAGCGGTGGGCTTCACCAGCATCGGCAATGAACTGGCCCCGGTAGTGGAAGCCTTCTTTGTCGAGGCGCAACACCTCTTCAGTTGGTGGAGAACAGAACTTAATGCAGTTGGCGGGATGATCAGTCATTGATGGGCTCCATTGAAATTTTGATGTCGTGGCCATAGCCGCAGGTGCCCCAGAGGACAAACATGCGGCGCAGGCCAGGGATGACGTCTTTGCCGTGGATCTTCACCGATGGCTGAGAGTTGATCCACCACAGCTCACCGATGCGGCCTTGATTGGAGTCGATGTTGATCATTCGGGAAGGGCCTCCAGTGCGCGGAGGACAATTTGCCGGTCTTCAAGATTCGGGAACTGATCCATGCGATCTAAAGCCTCAAGAGCCTGCTCCTTCAAGCTCGGCGGCTTGGGGCGGCGGTAATTATAAAACTCAATTACATCTTCTTCTTCCCACGCAGCGCACTGCTTGAGATAATTTCCACAAGCTAATAACTCTTGGTCAGCGCCATATTGTACAGCTTCAATTAGCAGTTCATTGATTCCTTTGTTGTAATCATCATGTTGCTCAAACCAAAGCTGCAATAGCTCTGACGGTGGGGTGATCGGATGTTGGTCAGTCATCAATTTGCTCCAGGGCACGTCGGATGAGGTTGACGGATTTTTCCTTGAGGTAGCCTTTATCAAAACTGATATGTACCTCAGCCAGCGCCTGTTGTTTCAAGCTCGGCGGCTTGGGGCGGCGGGCGGCGCGGAGTGATGGGACTACATCGTGTTGATGTCGTAGCAAGACCGTGTGTTCAAGCCACTCACAACACGCCTCCAGCTCCTGGTCGGCGCCCCATTGGGCGGCGCGGGCGGCAATAGCAGTTTCAACGCCAGCAAGCTCGCCACTTACAGGACAGCCGTAGTAATCGCCAATCCACTGCTGCACCAGCTCCGGCGGTGGGGTGATTGGATGGGTCATCGCTCGACCTCCTGCTCAAGCGCAATCGCAACACGTTGGCAAGCAGCAGTCGCATATTCCTGCTCCCGCAACCACGCCGCCACCTCGCGGATCGCAGCGCGAGCTTCAGGCGCCCAGTTGACCGCTTCGTCATCCCATGCAGCGCTGTCCTCACAGCGGCTGATAGCAATGGCCACCCGCTCCACCAGCGAACTCCTAATTTGGCGATCATTAGGAGTTGGCTTGGAGTCATCCTCATCAGCCATGGTGTCCGCAAGAAACTTGTTTCTGTCCGACACCTGATCCGCGACAGCATTGGTCAGGCGAATGATCTCAATCAACCGCGCTCTGCTGGCAGCTTCCAAAACCTCAACCCTGGAGCGGAGTTCGAGGAGGCAGGCAGGACCACTGTTTAGATCTTTGGCATATTCGGCAATGGTTTCCCACTGCTCGGGCGTTGCTTTGTAGTCGGTCATTTGTCCAGCTCCTTGACGAGTTTCTTCAGGGCTTTGAACTCTCCCCACGACAACCTAATGCTTTGCTCGCTGCTGCTGCTTAGGTGTGCGTCAAACCCCTCACCGTTGTTCCACAGAATTACTTCGATGAAGTCATCTGGTTTGGCAAGACAATCAAATTCAATCAGTTTTGCAAATGCAGCATCACACTTGTAAGTTTCGATCTTGTAAGTCTTGGCCTCAGTCATCGTCACAATCCTCCTCAAGAATAGAAAGAACTTTGTTTGCCGGTGGGATCGACAGCGCAATTCTAAGCGTGTCGTTTTCGTGTGCAAGTAGCCGGACCATGTCCACAGTGGTCACCGAGCATTCAGGGAACCGCCGTGCCACAACCTCAGCGATCTCGTTGTAAGCCCTTTTGTAATCCATTTCGTCCATGATTTTCCAATCAGGTTCAGTCATGATAATTAGAAGTAAAGGCCTGCACCAGTGGGGTAGTAATCATCTTGATCGTCGTCACTGTAATCAGAAACAATAACTTCCCATTCCTGATTAACTAACAGACAGTAGCGATTGGTATATTCTTCCAGCTCTTCCATCGTTTTACCTTTAAACTCTTTTCCTTCAGGTAGTGCTTCTACTGGCACTGTTGTTTTACATCTGGCAGGAGCGAATTCTGGTGCATCCCAAAAGCTTTGACGTATTGTTTGATCACCCATGTTTTCTAGGATCGCTATAACTTCCATATCCCCATCTTTGTTAACTGAGAAACTTTCGATCAGGATAATGTCGTGTGCCATGGTTAGGTCGGAAGTGGTGGGGTGAAGGTCCAGAAAGTGCAATTGAAATCTGAAATCATTTCTTTCGCCTCATCGTATCCAGAAACCATCCAGCCGTAAGTTTTGCAGTAGTACATCACATTGCCGTGAATGTCTGCATGTTCTTCACCTGGTAAAGTACCCGACGTGAGGTAGAAAGTATTTTCAGGAAGGTTCGTCATCGTCGTCCTCATCATCTTCTTCCGTCTCTTGAATTGATTGGAGTTGTTCAATTAGATCCGCATCTTCTACCCATTCAGCGATAGAACAGAGAAGGATTTCTGATGCGGCGTAGTCGACGGAAAGATTGTTGTCTTGCGCAAATTCCTCCAGTTCAGCCCAGTATTCAACTGGTAGAGAGATTAGAAGTTGCTTGCGATGTGAAGTGTGTGGTTTCATTGTTAGAGGCAGAGGAAAAGCATCACAGCGACGAAAAGGATTGTGTTGATAGTTGTGATCATCTCAATCCTTCTTTGCTGGTGCAGGACCATAGTGGAGGGCACGAGAGACGCAGTTGTAAGCGGGTCCAATGGCGGTGGGTGTGTTGGTGACGACGTAGATGCTACGGTCGCAGGTGTTGAGGACGATGTTGTTGGTGATCGTATTGATACCAACAACACCGAAGAAGATGAGGCCGCCACCCATAATCCAGTAAGCCCTTGATTGAAACCACTCGGCTACATCAATCATTCGAAGTGTGATTCGTTGTGTTTTAGTGAGGCGTTTCTTTGAGATCATGATGAACGAAGGCGATGGGATTCAATCCAGTAATGGTCATTGGGGCATTCAATGTTCATCTCATCAATGTGAGATTTAGCGGCTTCAAAGTTGTCATAGACAGAACAGAAGCCGCATTCAAATGATTGAACAATGAACACTTCAGGGTCAGAGGGAATCACTTGCATGGCTTGCCCAGGCGGTAAGGTACTCTTCGATTTCGAGCAGCTTGGCGAAGACCTCTGCTCGTTCATTCCTGGCATCGATCCAGGCGTGGTCCCCTTGGGGATAGAAGTCACGAGCGTTACAGGTGGCCTCTGCAATCGCCTGACGGAGCGCTGAAGCAGCACACAGGGCATTGGTGTACTCGTTAGCGATTGTGGCCGCTCCAGTGCCGTTCAGGTGGATGGTGGGAAGGGTGTAGGTCATGTGTTTACTCAGCAGAGGTAGGAGTAGATAAGACCGTCATACTCTCTATCGATATCATCATCATCATCTTCTTCAATGTCGTCGTGATCAGAGTTGAAGAAGTAGTTTGCCCAGCCGATCAATGATTGCTCTGAGTAAAAGCATGTCATCGGGGCATAGATGTCGCGGTGGTTGTTATCAACCCAGTAGGTTGTTTCGCCAAGCATGTCGCGTTGTGTGCGATGCATGATCTTTGCCTCATCGCAGGCAGCGAAGACCTCGTCGATGGTGGAGAAGGAGAGAGCGGTGGTTGTCATGGTTGCAGTGCAGGGTAGGTTAAGGTTTGGTTAAGCGATAGGGGCTTTCATGCTCCGCTGGAACGGACCGGTAGGACCGTACTTCTCGACGATCTCAGGGAAAGCGTTGAGGATCTTCTGCCGGTTGTTGGGATCGGCATAACGCATGGCTGCTGCCAGCTTGGTGCAGAAGGTGCCACCGAAGCGCTCCATGCAGAGCAGAGTGGCGTGCAGTTCGTCGTGGTTCATGGTGTGGTGGTGATGGTGGACGATGTCAGATTAGCGGTTTACTGAATCAGTGCGATCCCTGTTAATGTTTCGATAACTTCTTCATCTCTGTAGTACTCGCACCTTGGATGATCTGTAACACAATCTTCCTCTATCTTTCTGACAGAAACAGATCGGTCAGTAAGGAAGAAGTTAATCCCTTCAGCAATCAAAGCCCCTACCATGTTGCCCATGGTTCTGTATTCAGCATGGGCCATGTTCTTGAGAACGTGGTACTGCTTTTCAGTGAGGCGAATAGAAACTGCGTAGTCCATGGTGTTGTTCGTGTGTGTTAGGTGGATTCGTACATAGTTTTTGAAATGCAATCTTTTGCTGTATCCAGCATCTCCTGGAACCAGCGGAGATGGCTGCCATCTTCATCTTTCTGGAGTGAAAGATTCTGCATGTACAGTTGAAGCGCTCTATTTAATGTGTTGCGGGAGATACCTTCGATGGACAAGGTTTCACCTGAGCTGTAGTCGTTGATCACGAGCTCGCAATCAACTGCACAAAGATGCAGGCTTGCGTTGAAAGTTCCGTAGGTTGTGAGTGTGGTCTTTTCCATGGTGTGTGTGTGCGTTAGGTGAGTGATTCGATGAATCCGAGCTGTAGATCATGGAGGGGACCGAAGTCCCCCCGTGGTTTCAGTTGATACCAATTCATCTCCCAGCCGTCATCTTCGTAGGTGCTTTTGATCAGCTCGCGAAGATTAAGAAGATCTTCCAGGCCACCAGAAGCTGTGATGCGGATCTTGTTCGGATTGCGGTCGCGGCGGGAGTCAGACATAAGGCGAAGGTTAAGAAAAGGTTAAGGTCAGAGCAGCTCGAGGAGCTCCTCCATGGGCTTGCATTCGTCAGCCACTGGCCCACCAGGGTAGGCGGCAGCTGGCATGTACGGTTCCTGTGGTGCAGCCCCGTACATTGCAGCTTGCCAGCGAGCACGACCGGCAGACCGATGGCCTGTCAGGTGCTCGGCAAGCATCTCAGCAGCCACTTCGAGCAGATCCCTGTACGGATCAGCAGCGATGTCCATTTGCGCTGTCATGGGCAGGCAAACGTCGGCACCAGTGTGAAACCGGGCCATGCGCCAGATGAAATAGGCGCGGGTGTCATCGGGCCGCTTCGAGCGCAGCTTCCCTGGCTTGCGTCCCTTGACTGCCTGCACCAGAGCAGGGATGTCCGGCTTGGTGAAATGGCCGACGCCATCACACCAGATGCAAGGCTGCTCACGGCGTGGGTAGTGCTTCCCTTCCATCGAAGTCCAGGCCTCATGGATGGTTAACTTTGACCCCTGGCACCGGGCGCAGGGCAGTGACTCAGCGTCGATCTGTTGCTTAATGTCAGTCATCAATTTGCTCCAGTGCTTTACGAACAATTGAAAAGTCGTTAATGTCCCAACTTGGGTCTTCTGCTTTATCCAGCAGAGCTAGCGCCTGCTCCTTCAAACTCGGCGGTTTGGGGCGGCGGGCAGCGCGGAGATCGCTGGGATAAATGCCACCAATCCGTGCGTGCAGCCACTCACAGCACGCCTCCAGCTCTTGGGCGGCGCCCCATTGGGCGGCGCGGGTGGCCAGGTCTACATGGAAATTAGACTGGGAAATTTTGCCGCCAAAGTAAGTGTCAACCCACTGCTGCACCAGCTCCGGCGGTGGGATAATGGGATGTTGTTGATTGTTAGTCATTGGTTTGTCCGTACTAGGGGGATCAGGAGAGAGGGAGAATCGTTGGAGTGAACGATCCCACCCGATTGCCGTTGCTGTCGTTCAGGGTCGGATACTGACCATAACGGGGGTCCAGATAACGGCTGTTTGCTTCCAGTCTGTCTGCCAGGTCGCGAAGGATCCGGCCGACCTCCTGGGCCTGGTCATCATAGGTGATGCCAAATGCATCATTGTCGACCAGCAGTGTGATGTTGATGCAATGGTCCATGTTGTCCGTGCTAAGTGGATTGAGGGAGAATCCCTCAGTGGGAGCCCAAGCCCCCAGGGAGAGAATCAGAGCTGTTTGACCTGCATGATCTCAAAATCGGGATCATGTTGTTTGATGTGATTAATGCAATCGTCAAGATCGATGCATTCTTCAATCGTGACAAACTTTAGTTTGCGCGTTTGCCAGTGCTCAAGAATAACAGAGAAGGAAAGCATTGGTCTGTCCGTACTAGGTGGAGAGAGGGAGAATCCCTCAGAGGGGCGGCTGCCCCTGGGAGAGAATCATAACAGCCAGAGAATGGTCATTGCCCCCAGCATGATCAACAGAAAGGTCTGTTGCTGCTTGAGAGCATCGATCTGCTCTGCCTGGGTTGAGGTTAACTCTACAGCCGCATCGATGATGTCGGCTTTGGAGCTGCGCTCGTTGATGTTCATGGTTCTAGGTGCGGTGGCGGTTTCTATGTCCGCCGTGATCTCAGATTAGCGAATCGGCGACCCCTGGCACCAGACTGAAATAAATCGTTGCGGTGTTAACTGTTGTACTTAAATCCCCAAAAAATTATGGGGTGCAAAGTGGCGTTGCAAATTAAAATTGTGAACAACCACGAACAACCGTGAACAACTGTAAAAAGTTTTCCACAATCGCTGCGCGCCGACCCATTTTCCGCCAACTAAAGGTCAGGCCCCACCCTCGAGATCCGTTGCGGCGCAAGGGTTTTGAAGGGAGTACATGGGTATTGTAGCGTGAAAATGGGCTTAGAGTACAAGTAGGGGTGATCGTGTTACAGTACATTACGCTTGTAACATGCTGCAACACCCTTGTACTTTAGCACACCGGTCGGAAATCGTTAAATACAACGGTTTGTATCGCACTATCAACACAAAAATTCATGAATCACTATCAACTATCAACAAAAAATGGCCCCGAAGGGCCAAAATTTGGTTAAAAATCGTCACCTTCCTCGGGTGAGACGTAATCTGAGGGTTCTTGATCGTCGTCTGGGTCAAAATCGACCGGTTCTTGCCACTCGAGGGGCTGAATGTAACCGAAATAAGGTGAATCGTAGGTCATTTGCCGTGCTAGGTGGGTTGGATGGGGGCCTTTCGGCCCCCGATAGCGTCAGTTGTAGCTGATTTTGGCAGCTTTGACGCCGTGGGCGTTGATCACCACGTTTGCAGAGACACCATCACAGAGTGTGCAGCGCTCGCAAGTGGTTTTGGCGCCCCGTTCAACGCTGGCAGCACAGTGTGCGGTGCCAGATGGGGCGGGTTCGGCGGCTGGCTTGACCAAAAAGGTCTTCCAACCGTGGGCCGTAGCCTCAAGATAGTCTGCCATGCCATCGCAGGATGCCTGGCAGAGACCTTTGAGATGCTGAGCCCAGGGCTGACGCCACTGATGGGTGTAACCAGTGTGCGCAGCAGCGTATTGCAGGATGCAACGCCAGATAAAGCCGGGAACCATGGCAGGATCGCCAGCGGCACCGAATCGAACGCTAGCACCGTCGAAAAGGTGCCAATCGCTACCAATCGGAGCGTAGTTACCGCGCTTGTAACATTGCCACACACTAAGCGGGGCCTGATACCAACGTACGTAACACGTCCCGTTGTTGTATCCTGCATGGCCACAGTCACCGCAGACGCTGCGGCCCTGGCCGTTCTTGAAAGCCTCGTTGGGCTTGACATCCTGCCGCAGGATCCAGGTCTGCAGCATGCTGCCCGTCTTGCCATTGGCCGACTTGTCAGTCAGGCCAGTGACAATGCAGACAATCGGGGCCCCGTCGATCGGGCTGAAACCCTCCCACAGGATGCGGCCGTTGTTGTTGATCGCCATCGCGTTCTAAGAGCGAAAGAACTGCCGAGCTCGTTGCCCGACCCACCAATCCTAGACCATCGGCCAGCCCCTGGCACCAGACTTTACAATCGTTGACAATGTAACGCTCTCTTGCGCACTATCAACATAACAAAACGTAAATTACTATCAACACAAAACGTAAAAAAAGGGGGCCGAAGCCCCCCTAACCTCAGTACCGATAAACCCAGCCCAGCATCCGGCAGATCCGAAGCCAGCTGGAATCGGTTATGTCACGCGGGCGATGCACGCTCACGGTCATCCCGATCACGTCATCCCGTCCCATTGACGACCATGCCGACCAGCTATCCGGCCGCAGCAGGTGGTCATCGTTCTGACCCTCAAAGGTCAGCCAATCCGGGCAGCGGCCACCCGAACCCTCAGGCCTGCGGCCTGCCATCTGGGCCAGAACCTCGCGGAGATCCCAGGTCGCGTGATCTGAGGTATCCCAGAACGCGCCCAGACAATCCACGTACCCTCGCCATGCCGCGTCGCCATGCTCGGCTGATTCAGCCGTCATCACGTCAGCAGTGCAAAAGAGCTCAGCCATGTCGCCTCCTAAGAGCGAACTACCCCATCACTGTAGACCATTGGCCACCCCCTGGCGCCGAACTTTACACTTATATATAATGTATCGCCACGTAAATCACTATCAACACAAACCGTTACAAAAAAGGCCCCTTGCGGGGCCCGGTGGTCAGTCTACAGGAGTCAGGGCCCCATCCAAAATATCAACCCAGGCGTTCGGATAGACGTGCTCCCAGATCGCGCAAGCGTGATCCGCATCCCCATAGGTCTCGCACTCCACCAGAACCTCCCAGGTCCCCTCATCCGTCATGCGACCAACTTTAAACATGGTTTGAACCTCTCTAGGTGATTTGAGTGGGCCCGTTGCCGGGCCCGTTGTCAGTGTAGCTCAGCAGGACCGCAGGAACGCCACAGTCTGGCTCCCCACTGGCCGCAGCTGATACCAATCGCCGCAGTCGACTGTCTCGCAGCGAACGCCGGTCAAGCCCAGCGCCGCCTTGCCGGCAGCAACCACAACACGCTGGCTGGCGCCAGCAGGAGCCGAGAACTCGACCCTGCGAACCCAGCTGTAGTTGGCCTCGCCGCCGAACGTATCGGTCAGCTCAGCCAGCCAAACCCAAGTCTTCGAAGTTGACATCGCATCTAGGGCGAACGACTCCACAACCATAGCACCCCACCCAACCCCCTGCCAACTGTTACATCATATAACTTTCTTTTTTTCCTCCTACGTATACTTTTGTGACGGGCGGGCCTGATGGCTGCCGGAAAATTTTCCCAAAAATGACCCCTTTTATAGGCCGTTAGGGGTAATAATTGCTGGTGTGTAGAAGACTTAAAATCTCTATATCAAGTTAAAAGTTTGTATAAAATGCCTGTCTCTCCGCAGGACTTTGCTATCTGGTCCGATCTCACAGGCAATCCCTACCCTCAAACCCCTGGCGAGCGGATGGCGCTTGCCCCACAGGTTTACGAATTCAACCGTAACCTCGGTCGTAGGGGCGGTCCAGAAGTGAGTCCACTGCGTCGCGCCGTTGATGTGGTTGGTAAGGCAGCACTTGCTGCTGGTGCTCTAGCGGGAGCGGCCTATTTAGGCAGTAAATATATTGGATCTCCAGATTCTGAAGTGCAGGGTGCTGCTTCTGCTGGAGAAGAAGGAATTCGTAATCGCGTTCAGAAATTTTTATTACCCGCAGGGGTAACAAAATTAGAGCTTGATAATGAACCTGAACTAGGGCCTTTGCCTACTTCTGGCGCGGACTTAACTTCGCAGGTTGCCAGAAATTCGGGTGATGTGACTCGTCCCACGACAGCACAAAACTTCAATCAAAATTTAACTGTTAATCAAACTTCGGAAGTTCAACAGGCCAAAGGCTTGTCGGCAATTAAACCGACTACTAACGAGATTGAACAGAAGCCAGTAACCCAGAGTGAGGTGATTGGTAGTCAGCAGACTTTCTCCCCTGGTACCGAACAGGAGATGCTTGGCCAAGGTGCAGCCGAGCGTGCAGCCGCATTTAGGAAGAGTAAAGCATATGCTGCGATGCAACAACAATACCCTGGTTTACAAGATATTGAATCACCAACTCAACCAGCTTCAACTACTCCTGTTGTTTTAAAAGATGTAAACGTTGGAGAAGCTTTGAGGGCAAAAGGATTGAGTTTGGCAGGTGATCCGTCTGATCCACACGGTCTCCGAGTCATGACAGAAAAGGGTGGTGAATATCTTGTTTCTCACCCATACGCGGAGCATCCAAAAGCCGGGATTCGGCAAACTGCATTGCAGGAACAAGCTGTTGCTCACGAGTTGTTAACGAGTGCTGGCGTGACCCCTGAGAGTGCTAAATCTTATTTTACCGAGAAATTTGGCACTCCTACACAAGGTGCAGTTACCGAAAGTCCTATTGCCGCTATGGCAAAACCAGCACAGGCGCCGGTCACTGCGTCGGTTGATATTTCGGGCGGAGCAAGCATGCGTGAGATCCGTGAATTAGACGCAACACTTGCCAGATCGATGGCACGTCATACGCCTGAACAAAGGGCTGCCATTCGCGATCAATTGTTAGCCAAAAAATATCCTTCGGTTTCACAAGAAGCTGACGAGGTTGTCGTCACTCCGACGCAGCCTGTCCCAGTTCGCGTTGCTGTTGAAACGGCTGCAAAACCAGCTAGAGTTCGAGCAAATGAATTTCTAAGTCAGATGAGTCAAGAACAAGGACCTATCGCAACTTACGCAATTGAACCCGCTCGGAGTAAAGCGGTTTCTGGCGTAGCATTTTATCCCGGTGGTGAAGTAGGCGTATCTCTTCCCACTAAAGCGAACCCTGCAAAAGAATATGTTTATGGTGCCAGTGATCCCCTCCGCCTGGCTCTAAGCGATTACGCGGAAGAGGGTTTCCCTGCAGGAATGGGTCACGTCGGTAAAATTCTTGGCTACCAGGGCATTGCACCCGGTATGGGCATGCTTCAGCGTCTGACCCCAGGTGGACAATCTTCCCAAGAATCTGCTCCTCTTTATACGGGTTTGATGTCAGAAAGGGAAATCAATAAAGTTTTAACAAATCCAAAAAGCCCCAAGAGCAAAGTTCAGCGAGCAGGATATGACGAAGAAACACGCGGTGTGATGGCCGCACTGGAGGCACGCGCTGCAGCAAAGGCAGCAGCACGGGGGATGTAGACTTTTTTAAACGATAGGTAAATTATGACATTTTTAGAGCCCCTTATTGCGATCCTTATTGGTGCTGCGGCGGCTGCACTTGCGATGGCAATTCGTAAAAATGCAACTGCTCAAGCATTTCTAAAATACGGCCCTATCGTTCAAAAAGCATACAATATTATCGACCCCGTCCTTGACCAGAATTTACACAACTGGAAAGGATCGCAAGTTGATAAAGCTTTTGAACTGACGATCGAATCTGTGGCAGACGGGAAACTTAGTCCTGCCGAGATTAAGAAACTTGCGTTTTACATGGCGCAAGCCTGGCTACCTCAAAAAGCCGCAGATAAGGTCCGTCGTTTTGAGTCAGCGGATTACATGGTTCCTGAACTTCGTGCCGCTGCAGTGATTGCCGCCAAGGTTGACAAAGCTCTTGGCTGATAAAATAGTAATTATTTAGAGATTATGGCCGAGGATAAAAAATGGATTCAAGAGGCGACCAGCGAACATCGTGGAGCCTTTTCTAAAAAAGCAAAAGAGCGTGGCATGTCTACCTCTGAATTTGCTCGCACCGTCTCGGCTAATCCTGGTGAATACGATAAACGTACAGTCAAACAGGCTAACCTGGCAAAGACCTTAACCAAGTTAAGAAAGAAAAGGGAATCGTGAGGTAATCACTATGGCATTACCCCCATTCAGTAGAAGGTTTGACGATCCCGCGGATCGGGCATTCCGTTCTGGCGCAAGACCTGGAGATAGAAACCAGCTTGGTCCATTTCCATCGGCAATTCGAGATCCCCGCGATTTTGCAAATGCTTTCATTAACAAGAAAAACAACCCCATTGGGGACTCATTTTGGCAGCAAGTTTTTTCCCAGGAAACAGCGGATCAATCGACGGAAAAGATTAGGCAATCTGCATTAGTAGACGAACCTAGGTTTCCAGAACCACTGAATGCTTTGGCAAAGGATTTTCTTGTTAAGTATAGCGGACCAGGAGGTGCGGTTGAAAGGGGGTTGATTGGACAGGATGAGTATATTGCGGGGGACATGCTTGCTAAGTACGCTCAAGAACCTGCTGCAAGTAGAATGAACACAAAAGATCCTAATACCGCTAGTACAAGCCAGTACCCTGGCGCAGGAGGAGTAAAAGTCTAATGGCTGCCGATTTTGTTTCACGTATGGCCGGCAAGGCCTTAATGGATTTTTTTAAGGCTGCAGCAACTAAAACTGCAGATGTTGCCAAAGCACGTACTCTTTCGGCAATTCAAGGGATGGAAAATCCTACGGGTTTGTTTGCTGTTATGGCAGCACATCCAGAGGCTACGGCTAATATTGTAGGCGCCGCTGCTCCAGTTGCTGCAGCTGGCGGAGTTGCTGCCGCTAGTTACTTAGGTAAGAAGGCGTGGAATGCACTGTCACGGGGACAAGAGGCAAGTAATCAACATCTTTCTTTTGCAAATCAACAGTATGTCCCTGGCTCGTCCCCGATGACGAACCAAACCATGGCTCAGTCTATGCTTATGGACCAAAGGATGCAATATCAATTACAATTGATACAGGCCAGGCAAAACGCAAGTCAACCTGATTTTCCGTCAATTCAACAAGTAGGTAATCCAGGGAACTTGATTAACGCAATGTCCAAAACGTATACATATTAAGACCGTGTCAATTTTTTCAGCTCCTAAAAATAACAAAATGTTCAACAGTAGTAGTAGTTATGGAGGAATTGGTCCTGGGTACAAAAATCCTTTTGAAGGTACCTCGCCTTCTTGGAAACAAGATTATGATTGGGGTGGTTCTTCAAAAGGTATAAATTGGGATTCCGGGTTCGGTATTGACAAAGAAGGTTTATTTGAGAAGCTATTTGATAAATCAAGAAGCACGGATAAGTATCGCTCTTGGGGAGAACGTGGATATCGAGATCGCAATGAACGTCCTGGAGTATCTTGGGGTGTTAACAACTCAGGTGGGTCTTTCCAAACGGGTCCAGATTTGTGGGGTGTGAATCCTCAACAACATTCACCTTTAGTCATTGAAGGTCAACGAGGAAGAGGTGGTTTATTTGGTCAGGCCGGCGGATTAGCTGGAACACTTGGGACCGCATTTGGCATCTTTGGTCCATTAGGACCAGCAATTGGAGCTGGTCTGGGTGGTTTGGTTGACACTGCCGTTGGTTAAGTATTACTCCATTTAAAATAAAAAACAAGAAAGGTTTTAGTTATGTTACTCCCTCTTATTGGCGCTGGTATTGGCGGTTATCAGGCTTATCAGCAGAGTCAAGGGAATTTAGGCGCTACTTTATTAGGAGCCGGCTTAGGTGCTGCTGCCCCAGGGGCACTTCGCATGGCAGGAACTGCACTTGGTGGAACCGCACTAGGCTCAAGCGCTTTAAGTGGCCTATCAGGCTTAGGAACTAAAGCCATGCAGAGCGGATTGGGTGCTCAAGTTGCAAAGATGGGAGTTAAGCTGCCTGCTGGTCCTATTGCGCCCCTTACTGCAGCTGGGGTAGGTGCAGCTGCTGCTGGACTTGGCACTATGGGATTAGCTGGGTTAGCAGGACGCGCTTCTGCTGCCATAGCCCCTGCCGCCCGCACACTTACTGGTGGCGCAGCACAAGTCGCACCTCAAGGACAGGTTCCCTCGGGATATCCAGGTGGTCCAGCAGTTCCCACAATGGACCAATTTGGTAATGTCAGGATGTACGGTTCTGATCCGTACAGCATTTTAAATCCAATGGGAGAATTCCAATCTGGATTACGTGCCCAAGAAGAGCAATCTAAGCAAAGTCTGCGTAATTTGCAACGCATCAGTAATTACGAAGCTACCATGCTGGAAGGAGCCAAGAAAGCAGATCTTCAGCGTCAATTAGCAGCCGCAGGGGTTCGCCAAAACATTGCAACACAAGCGGCTCTTCTGCAAGGTGGCGTTGGTGCTGCTCAACAGATGGCACAAACGGCGATGGGTGATATCGGTCGGGGCTTAACTCAAACTTATCAGTATTCATGATATGGCTATTGAGTGGAATCCTAATTTTAAATATCAACCGATGGCGGGGTTTCCTGCCCCCATGCAGATTCCCTCGTACTCTGGCGTAAAAATAAAAAAATCTGATCAGAGTAAATTTCCATCGTTTAAGGGTATTGATTTTCAAACTGGCAAACAGGTCGACTTAGCGAATTATTACAAGTCCCCTATATTTGGGATTGATCAAGATAGCAAGTCAGGAGAGCCGACATCTACGTATCCAGCTGGATCGCCAACTGAGGGTTTAACTCAACTTGCAGAGCAAATTGCCGCCATTGAGGCTGCTAGAGATCCTATTTTAGCCAATCGGTATAGGACTTTTGCTCAAATTGCAAGTGAGCAACAGCTGCAACAAATGAGTGCGTTAATGCCACTGCAGAGATATGCGGGAGACATTGCTGAGCAACGGGCCATTAGGGCGGGTATGTTTAGACAGCAAAGCCCTGAAAATGTTCAAAAAATTATGGAGTCTAAACAGACTCAAAAGACATTAGCAAGTAAATCATTCGCTGACGAGCTGGCTGCTGTTACTTTTGCACAGAATGCAGCTGCCAACTATGGTGGTCCAATCCAAAGGCTTGTCTGATATACATTTTTGGTAAAATAACAACAAAGGATTATTAGCCATGGGCGGATCACCACCACCTCCTCCTTCAATTGTTTATTCGCCCCCGCCGCCGCCTCCCGCGCCGCCTACGCAAGTTCCTACCCAGTCTCTCCAGACTCAGACAGCGTTAAACGAAGCCAATGCTGCACAGCAACGGCTCAACATGGAGCTTGGTGCCCAACTTGACCGCACCAATTCCGAGTTTTTTGCTGGTCAAGACGTTCGTAGGTATAAAGCGCAGGGCGCAGAAGCGCGTTTGTATGCTGCAACGGCAGGTTCTCAGGAACGTGCGACTGCAGTTACACGGGGTGAGCAGGAGCGGTTAGGTATTTCCGCAACCGGTCTTCAGCAACGTTTAGGAATTGCGGCTACCGGTGCCCAAGAACGTGCCACTGCCATTACGCGTGGTGAACAGGAACGTCTTGGTATTTCTGCTAGCGGTCTGCAACAGCGCTTAGGCATCGCTGCCACTGGTCAGCAAGAAAGAGCTACTGCGATTACTCGCGGGGAACAAGAGCGGCTAGGTATTTCAGCCACTGGTCTACAGCAGCGTCTTGGAATTGCGGCGACTGGTCAACAAGAACGAGCAACTGCTATTACTCGTGGTGAGCAGGAACGCTTAGGCATTTCTGCCACTGGTTTGCAACAACGACTTGGTATTGCTGCAACTGGCCAACAAGAACGGCAAACCCAAGCTGAACGCTTTTTAGGGGAAACCGGGCTTGCTCGAACCCGTGGTGAGCAGGAACGCTTAGGTATCGCCGCCACTGGCTTACAGCAGCGCCTTGGCATCACCGCTGCAGGTGAACAAGAACGCGCTACTGCCATCACTCGTGGTGAGCAAGAACGCCTTGGGATCGTTACCACTGGTACCCAAGCACGTCAAACGCAGGCACAGTTACTTGCTGGCCAGGAACGTCAAATTGGCTTAACTGGTGAACAGTCTCGGTTGACTCAAGCCCAAGCAATTGCCGGCGAACAAGAGACACAACGTCAGCGATTTGCTGGTGAAACTGGTCTTACCCGTGTTCGTGGTGAGGAAGAGCGGCTTGGAATTTCACTGACGGGTGAACAAGCTCGTCAAACCCAAGCCCAACTGCTTGCTGGTCAAGAACGTCAGATTGGCTTGACTGGGGAACAGCAGCGTCTTGGCATTATCACATCGGGGGAACAATCTCGCCTGACGCAAGCGCAAGCAATTGCCGGTGAACAAGAAACACAGCGTCAACGGTTTGCAGGGGAGACAGGCCTTGTCCTCACCCGTGGCGAACAAGAACGTCTAGGTATTGCCACCACTGGCGAACAGGCTCGCTTAACCCAAGCCCAACTGCTCGCTGGTCAAGAGCGGCAAATTGGTTTGGGCGGTGAACAAACTCGATTAACGCAGGCACAGTTACTTGCTGGTCAGGAGCGCCAAATCGGCTTAACTGGTGAGCAGGAGCGTTTGGGGATCGCAACGACCGGTGAACAAGCCCGTCAAACCCAGGCTCAACTGTTAGCTGGTCAAGAACGTCAGATTGGTTTAACCGGTGAGCAACAGCGGTTAGGCCTGGCGGCAGCAGGTGAACAGGAGCGCCTAGGCACAGCCACCACTGGTGAGCAGGCACGATTGACTCAAGCCCAGCTCCTCGCTGGCCAGGAACGTCAGATTGGCTTGACAGGTGCGCAACAGCTGGCTGCAATCGGTAAATCCGGTGAGGAACAGCGCCTTACGGACTTGCAACAAGAGATGTTTAGGCGCTATAAAGAGCAGAGAGATTTCGAGCAGGCTCAACGTCTGTACCGAGTATGACGGATTGGATTCAAGTCTTAACTGATAAAGACCGCGAATCTTTTTTTGCATTCTGTAAACGATCCAGCTCTCCAATCCAGATGTACCTTTATGCCCGATTTCTCGGGTTTAAAGGTACCATCGTGGAATGCGACGACTGGTCAAAAAAGGAGTTCAAGAAACGAAATTTTAATATTGTCCTTGAGACTGAGATTGACTCCATGCAGCAGGACATCGCGAAGCTTAGAGATGCAATTGACATGGGGATGGTTAAGCAGGATATGGGCACGGCACGTATCGCCATGCTTCAAAAAGAACTTCGTGGTGCTATTAAACAGTTGAACGACGAAAAAGTTCTATTAGACAAGCAAGGCTTGATTCTTGCTGGTGCTGATCGAGCTTTGCGGGAGATGCTTTCAATTTTCAGGGACGATCCAATTGAGGGCCCACTCCAGGAAGCATCTATGGGTGTGTGGACAAAAATTTTGTCAGAAGAATCGTAAGAATGATTGGGCTATGCTACGAACATAGCAAGAGAAGTAACACGTGGCTGGAACAAGCATCTATAGCGTTTATCGCCGTACAGCGAGGGCTGCTGCACAGAAGCGTGTTGTCAAGCAAACGTCATCTATGGACATTGAAAGAGCTCGGGTAGATTTCGGTTACTTTTGTGAAGTAGTAGGAGATAAACCTCCAGCAACACATCACAAGGAGTGGCATCGATACCTTTGTACTGACAATGACAGTGAGTGTTTGGTCGGTATTGCTGGGCCAAACATTGACATTCTTGCACCTCGGGGTTCAGCCAAGTCTACGGTTTTAGGTTTGTTTACCGCCTGGGCAATTGGAATCCATGCATTGCACAAAAAGCCCCTGAAGATTCTTTATATTTCGTACACTGTTGATGTTGCCAGACCAAAGAGCGCAGCAATTAAAAGAATTATTGAAGAGAGTAAAACGTACGGAGAGATTTTTCCAACTGTAAAAATTGCAAAAGGGATTAACTCGAACGAGTATTGGAGCATTGATTGGAAATTTGCAGGTATTAAATCGACCGGTGAAGAAGAATTTACGGTTTGTTGTGCCGGCCTGAAAGGTGCTGTGACCTCTAAACGATCTCACCTTTGTATTATTGACGACGCGATTAAATCTGCTGACGATATCAAGAATCGTGATATCCGGGCTGCCATGGAAGATAACTGGAACTCGGTTATTGTTCCGACCATGTTTGAAGGTGGGCGGGCCATTTGTCTTGGTACGCGCTTCAGACATGATGATATACATAACAGTACATTCACGCCGGCAAATGACTGGGTTCAGATTGTACAGTCTGCAATTACTGTTGACGAGACTGGCGAAGAAACTTCGTACTGGCCTGAGATGTGGTCACTTGAATATCTTCAAGATCGCCGAAGACAAGCACCGATTGCGTTCAGTTTCCAGTATCAAAACCAAATTGTACAAACCAGCGAACTTTCGCTTTCCCCGGATTTGATTATTCGAGGTGGAATTGCAACACAGTTTGATGCCCTTGGTATTGGAGTGGATCTTTCAGCCGGTGTACGGGAGCAGAACGATTATACAGTTTTTGTAATGGGCGGCAGAGTCGGCAACAAAATTCAAATTATCGATTGTAAACGGCTACGAATTATGGGTAATTTGGAAAAATTAGAAGCCTTGATGGAGATGACGGAAGAATGGGGAATTGTCCACAAAGATAATGGACGCTATTTCCCCACCGGGAGCAACATCGACATTTGGTCAGAAGCGGTTGCATACCAGGCCTCCCTGGAAGCAGACTTTAAACGAATCTGCTTGGGAGAACATGGTTTGTACAACCTGAATTGGCATGCGATTAAAGGCTTCCGTGGTGATAAAGTTGCGCGTTTTCGGGGGATTATGGGCCTTTTTGAACAACATAAAATAGTTTTTAACAAATATCGTAAGTTTGGGCCATTAATTGACGAGATTGTGAATTTTGGTGTCAGCTCTCACGACGATTGCGTCGACGCTCTCGTCTGGCTCTGCAACGGCCTCATGACCAGGGGCAATTTACAAGTTGAGTACTAACATTAGTTAGAGTATTCTCGTTTAAACTAGAGGAATCACTTTCTGATGTCCACCAGCTACTACAACGTTGAGCTAGAACAGGATGCTTACGGTTCGGCCGTCATCCCCCTCCCCGACGAGTTGTGCCATGATTTGGCGCTTCAGCCAAACGAGAGGTTTGAACTTGAAGTGGAAGACGACATAATTACACTCAAACGGCTAGCGGCGGGCTACGATATTGAACAGTAAACCCGAACTTTAAACAACAATGAGCGATAGCAGCAACTCCACACTTGACTCTATCCTCAAGGCGGTTGTAACCCGAGACGGCACAGGCTCTGCAGACACCATGCTGGTGAACGCGCACCTGTCGCAGATGAAGATGTTCGGGATCCGACAGGGGGTTGAGTTTTACCCGGCGCAGGATAACTTCGGTACTCAGCGATTTGACTTCATTCAACAAGTCATAAAATTTAACAAGCTCGACGCCAGGCTGGATTCTATTTGGGATCGCTTCCTGTGTTATGGAAAAGGTTTGTTTTACATTCGGCCGACAAAAAAAACATATCGCTTGTACTGGTTTGACAAAGATTCGTATCGGACTTATTACTCACCGGAGGGTGACCTAGAAGAAGTCATTATTATTTATCCCTACAAAGTAAAATCTAATCGTGGGTTTCAAGGTGTAGGGTTAAGTACGGACAAGCGCTACATGCGTTTACGCATTACAGCGACTGAAATTGAAGAGTACCATAGCGAGCAAGAGATTACCTTTGACATGCCGACCATGGAGTTCGGTGTGTTTGATAAAAAAACAGTTGCCAACACCATGGAATTTATTCCGTGTGTTGAGGTGCTGAACAATCCGGATGCTTTTGGTACGGACGGAGCTGGTGACTTTGAGTGGTTGGCGAATCAAATCATCGCACACGATGAGATGGTTAAAAATATCCGCGCCAACCTGTCCTTCTTTGGCAACCCAACATTACTTTCCTCCAGGCCTAAACAGGACATTATTGAGAGCGCAGAGAAGGACGCGGCTGCACAACGTCCTAGCATCTCCAGCCAATCTGGATTCCAGTCCGAATTCTTTCTTTCAAGCTCCACTTACAAACAAGATAACGTAACCAGGCAACCTCCTGGATACCTTGGTCGTCCTGGCAGTGGCATGCGTGTGCCACGCGTCATTGCAAACCTGGAGCCAACCGATCGTGTTGGTTTTATTACACCGAACGCAGTCAGCACAGACCAAGCACGTTATGCAGAACAGTTGAGGAGTGAGATCCGCCTGGCACTGGGCGGCATTGATGACCTCAGCATCACTAACGTCACTGCTACAGAAGTTAAGTCTGCATATGGTCGCGTAGGTGCAACCGCAAAGAAAAAGTGTTTACAACTGTACACGTATGGGATCTGTAGGTGTTTTGAGTTAATGATTTTCCAGGAAGAGCAAATCTTCCGTAAGTCACTTGCATATGCTGCTGGCATCAAATATCCTGCACCACCTGAAAATCCAGACGATCCTGTTAGCCAAGAAAAATACAAAAAACAAAAGGCCAGTTACGAAAAACGTCTTCAAAAAGCAATTGATTCTGCACTGGAAACAAAAGAAATTCCTGATGGTGTATTAGGCCTGGCACCAGATGGAGACCGCACTGTTGATTGGCGGTGGATGGGTCCTGTTTACGAGGACACAGCCCAAGATAAATTGAACCAATCTATCTTTACTCGCAACCTGCAAGAGTTGGGGGTTGATAGCATTGAAGCACTGAAGTATTTATTCCCTTCAAAAACGGATGACGAAATCGCGAGCATGCTCTCTGGTTTCCCATTCCGGATGGTAGGGGAAGTACAGAGGGCCTATTCCGTATTTATTGATTTAATTAATCAAGAAATGCGGACACCACACCCGCAGCAACCAAATCTTCCGATGGCTGCGGATCCGAGACTTGATCTCACTCCCTTCCTTTACCGAACTCTCGAAAGCCTACAAAAAGAGGTAACCTATGCAGGCCGATACCGCAATGCCGACCCAATCGGCACCCCAAGCATTCCCGACCCAGCCGACCAGCTACGCGGCTCCAGTGGCACAGACGGCGGCTCAGGCTCCGGCGGTAGCGACAACGTCCCAGTGGGTGGCGCCTTACCAGCAAGCGGTGGCCCCAGCCCCGCAAATGCAGGCCCAGATGGGGGTCCAAAACTACCAATCCGCCCCTACACAGTACTCGCCCCAAGCGTTCCAGGCGCCCCAACAAGCGGAGAATCCTTACAAGGAAGCGTTCAACAGGGTGGTGGGGCTCCTGAGTTCGCCCGTCCAATTCCCATTCCAGGGTCAACAGTCGACCGCGAGCCAACAAATCGCGCCGGTCAATTACGATTCCCAGCAAATTCCCCAATTCAACAACGCGGGGATGCCGACCTCTATGCCTGGGATCAACAACAACCAGGCCTACTCCAACGCCTCTTCCCAAACTTCTCAGGAAATCAGCCGGGACCAGCTCCTAGCCAACGGGGTAAGCGAGGCAAGTCTTCAGGTCGTTGATTATTTTGGTGCTGATGCTCCTGCAATCCTGAACAACTATGCTTGTCAGATTGAAGATGCTCTGATCCAAACCAATCAACAGCTGATGGAGGCAGTTGGCCTGCTTCAGGAACTGTCGAATGAGCACAAAGCTTATGAGACCATCCTGACTGATCCGGACGTTCTGGCTGATTACACCTGTGAATTCTTCGGTGAGAACGGCCCCTATCCGATCCCCGATGAGGAAATTGGTTATGCTCCTGCTCAACAGCAGATGCAAGCCGTTGGTCAGCAGTTCCAGCGCCCTGCCGCTCCTCAGCGCCCTGAAATGCCCCTGCCTCCTCAGCCCCAAGCTCAAGGCAACCCCGGTGATTTCTGGAACAGCTTTGGCACCCTGGCAGATCGTGATCCCGCCAATGCCTGGCGCTATCTGAACGCCGCTCAGTCGAATCCTGAGGTGTTCCGTCAGAAGCTCCTGGTTATGGAGTGATTTTGTAAATAACAATCACAAGTTGTAAAATAAGGGGTAGCAAAAGCTGCCCCTTTTTATTCAAGACGGATATTACTATGGCATCCAAAAAAGCTAGTGCGGGGGAGAGAGCTAAACAATTTCTCGCTCAAGTTGGCACTGCTGGTGGGCCAATAGGATCCCTCGGTTTAGTTGGATTTGGGGCGAGTGATTTGTATCAACAGCTGCAAGCCGGACTTACTGACGAGTATGCTGCAATTCGTGCTCGTAGCATGCCACCTAAGATTGGCAGCCCGAATGCACCGCAGCCTCTTATGCCTGCGGACTTAGATGCTTCCTATTTAAAGTTAAATTTACCAGGCTCTCCTCTTCCGAGGAACGGTCTTTTAACTGCGCAATTTGTTGATGCTGCTCAATACTCGCAGGATCAAATTATTGCCAATGAGCAGCGGATGCTGATGCCGTATATGCCCCTTAAAGGCACGCTCCCGATGAGTATTCAACCTCCTATGCCCAGGAAAAAAGGTGGCCGCTGATGGACAAATCAAAAGCTAAAAAAGCAGTTAAAAAATCAGAATCTCGTAAACAAATGGCAGATATGGTGGCAGCTACGCAGCTGGCCATAGCTGCTCAAGGTGCTGGCATTGATCCTGAAATTCAAGCCCGCAATATCTCTCTTCAGCCTGCCGATGGTTACGTTAACCCATATCATGCAATGGGTACGATGGCGCCTACCATGTACAATCCTGGCAACATGATTAATGGTGGTAATTTTCCGATGATGGTAAATCCGGAAACTTAATAACCTGGATTGATAAACTGTTGCTATAATTTTTTCAATGGGACGGAAGTTCCAGGCAGGTAGTGAAATCACAACCGTTCACTACTACCATGGATCTTTCGGATCCTGGTATCAGCTAACCTTAGCGCTGACATACCAACATGTTTATCGATAACGACTTTCCTAAGCTGCTGGGTGCGGAGCTGTACCGCCCCCATCCGGCTTATATCGTGGAAATGGCAGCCGAGCCTGTTGTTGTCCATGATTTCACCAAACAGCCCGGCCAAACTGTTCAGTTAGACCGCTATCGTTTCTGGGGCAACCCTGGGACCAAAACCCAGCGTGAGCGTACCCAGGACCAAACGATCGGTACTGCTAACAGCCGTTCGATTGTCAAGGACAAAGTGCTTGTGTCTCTTCGTGAGTACACCGGCCCTGCTGACCCGAACAACTCCAACCTCCCGAGCACCTTTAAGATTGCTCGCGAGACTCTGATGACCGCTCAGCGTCTTCTGCTGGACACCGGGAACCTCAACATGTTCCACCAGTCCATCGGTTCGCTGACCCTGCTTGACGACTACCGCCGCTGGCGCGATCGCGTGTTCCTCGACGAATTCGCTAAATCCGAAGCTCGTGGCGCCTCTTCCGATACCCAGGGTGGTTACTACTACCCGAACGGTAAGGTTAAGACTGGTTCCACCACTCTGACCGCCTATACCGCCACCGAATATGCTTCGGAGCGTTATAAGTTCAACGTCAAGACTGACCTGCTTGAAGTTGTCAAGCAGCTGCGCAAGCGTAACACCCCTGTGTTCACCGACGGTTACTACCGTTGTATCGCTGATCCCTCGTTCATGAAGGATCTGCGTGCTGACCAGGGCTTCCGTGAAGTGGCTCGCTATCCTGGCATGGGCCAAGCCAACCCCCTGATGGGTTCCATGGCTCCTAACGCTGCCATCTATGGTGGTGGCCAGTATGGTCAAGCCCAGTTCGTGGCTGGCGAACCGATCATGCCTTCCGGTTTTGTGTTTGAAGGCGTTCGTTTCTTCGAGTCCACCAACTTTGCGGATAAGTCCATCACCGTTGACATTGGCGATGGTGCTGGTGCCGTCTCCCACAACACCCCTCCCGCTCTGTTCTTCGGCCCTCAAGCCGTCGGCGTCGGCATCGGTGGTCCTAACGCTCAAGTTCTCATCAACAACAACGACGATTTCAGCCGCTTCATCATCCTGATTTGGCAGCTGTACGCCGGTTTTGCGAACCTGAACAAGGACTTCGTGACTGCTGCTTTCACCATCGTTTGAGGATAGGAGGTAACTAACAATGGCTGCTTACAAAGAAGAAGCCGGCGCTATTCTCCAGCCCGGTAATCAAATCAACCGCCTCTCCTCGTACAACACCGAAGGTGTTTACGGCTGGCCTGGTGTTGAAGCCTTTGAACTGATCGGCTACGTCAAGATTGATAATCTGGCCGCCGATAAAGCTTCCTACAAGAGCTTCGACATCACCGTCCCCTCCCCCGATCGTCGCCCCGATGATCGCGTCCGCGACAACCGCACCTCGCTGGTTGTGCAGGCTAGCAGTGCTCGTCCCGCCTATATCTACGGCGCTTCGATCGCTATTGCCCAGGACATCCCCGCTGGTGGCCTTGCTGGCTTCCCTGCCTCGCCTGTTACCGCTGACATCGGCGGTACTTCGACCGAAGGTCTGCTGCTTGGCCCTAACAATGCTGGCGCCCCCTTTGGTGTTCCCTCTACCCAGGCCAACGGTCTGGCCGCTGCTAGCGCCATCGTAAGTGCTACCAGCAGCCTGTTTGCCCAGGGTCTGAGCGACACCACCGTGGCTGACCTGCCCTTCACCACCAGTGTCACCACTGCTGGTATCGTGGCTGCCGACTTCGCCAACTCGATGTTCTATCGGGTGACCGCTGACACCACCTTTAAGGTGTTTAACGTCAACGCTGTGACCTCGACCACCGTTGATGGCGACGGCGTGTTCATCAGCTCCACCGATAAGGATGCTGGTAAGGCCGGTTACATTCTGTGCCGCGTTAACTACCTGCGTCCCGCTGCTGCTGTGTCCTGGAACGATATTCAGGGCTTCGTTGACTTTGCCTCCCAAGTGGGTGGCACTGACAGCTGATAACAGCTTCCATAAATTACGGGTCCTTCGGGGCCCGTTTTTTTATGCCTTGTAGTCCAGGGTTTACTTTGTTAAGCTAAGCAAAGGTAAAAACTACAACTATGCTGTATCAATACAAAACCACGGGTGGTCTTGTCGAAGTCGTCTCTAAGCATGGGGATGGCATCCTCATGTGTCTTGATTCTCAAGATGAGGTTATTTACGTTGAGGAGTCAGATCTGATTCCGCACTTAGAAGCGACAAACGAAAAGATTAAAACGGAAGAGCGCTTGACTGCACAACTTGAAGCTGAAGGAGTTAAGCCGGCAAAACCGACCACTCGTGAAACCTTCCCTGTTGATGTCAGAATTAATATTAACGGGGCATCAGCTCGACAAATTGCTGACGCCTTACCTGGTGTTGGACTTAAAACTGCTAGAGACATTAAAGATCTCCAGACTTCTATGCCTGGTGAAAAATTTCAAAAACTTGAACAACTGCGTTCAATTAAACGTGTAGATTGGGACGAAATTTTTAAAGAGAACCTTGTTCGCGTTGAGTGATTATTTGCGCGTGCTAGTGTGTTACTAGGTACATCTAGAGGTTGATGTACCTATAACGCATTTTTTCAAGTAATGCAACTCGATAGCTTCCTCAAATCAAAAGTCCGCTGGCACTTGGGGTATAACCTGACTTCTGTCCCCGCTGGTGATCAAGCGCGTCTTGAAGAGGCTGTCAACAACATCCAAGATTCGTTCTGGTATTCCAAGATTGTCGAACAGATCGGTCGGTGCGACGAGGCTGAAAAACGCACTGACATGACTGGTAGCGTGAATAATAATACAACTCCCCGTAATCGTATTGAAAGCATCGCTGGTGACGTTGATCGAACGATTGCAACCTCTGACTTTAGGGACACGCTAAAAACTTGGACGGCAATCTACTTATACGAGACGGATCGACTAGCCCTACATCTTTATGTTCCGAATTACCGAAATCCCGAGCAAGCTCGGTATCGGTTTGAGCGGGAAGGCGCTGAGTTTATCCAAGCACTTCCAGGCCCTGCCGATACTGCCATTGGTACTCGCCTTATGTTTTCAACCGACTTCCGCTAACGCCACTATGTCTGATAATTACCGGGAGATTGCAAGGCAGGCTGCGTTAAAGCATGGTCTTATTCCTGACGTTTTTGAACGTCAAATTGAGGCAGAATCTGGATTCAATCCAAAAGCTGTGTCACCTTCTGGCGCTCGTGGGATTGCTCAGATTATGCCTACAACGGCTAAAGGTTGGGGGGTCAATCCAGACAATCCAACTGCTGCTTTGAATGCAGCAGCAAAGAACATGGCTGGATACATTAAAACGTATCTAGGCGGTAAAGCACCTTCGACTGTTAAAGATCCAGCCAAGCTTCGAGTAGCATATGAAAAAGGACTTAGAGCATACAACGCTGGACCTGGTGCTGTTGAAGCGAGTAAACAGTACGATGAAACAAATCGATATGTACAGAAAATTATTGATCCCAATAAATTTAGTTTTACCGAAGCACTAAAGGGGCAGGAAAAAGTAGATGTACCAACCACTGGTCCAGATGTCGCAGCGCGTGGAGGTCGAACATTTATTATTTTTAGTGGGGAAGAAGATGAACAAAAAGACGCACCTTCGTTTTTAAACAATTACATCCGTAATTTAATCGACGATCGATCCGCAGAATCACCCGATACAAAATTTAATTTTGCATCCCCCATTTCAGCGGGTATTTTAAACACACTTTCTCAAGTGCCAAAATACGTGTAATACCATGAAGTCTTACTCGATTGTTGATTTTGCTAAAGAACTCCAACAGCATGGGCTCACCATTGGTGAGAACCCATATGTTGGTAGTGGGAAGGTAGGAAAACATTCCCCTGGCTCTTACCATTATGCGGGTAAGGCTATTGATGTAACCGATTGGCGACCTGATATTGCTCCTGCTTACGAAGGAGGGAAGCCTATTCCTTGGCAGCAAAGAACAGGTGAATTAGCATATCGCGCTAGAAAATCCGGATTGTTTACTGAGGCGATTGGTCCTGAGGATCCTGCTCACAAAACGCATGTACACCTAGCGTTAAAAGATAAAGTAACAACTACACCAGAAATGGTGCAGTGGATCGCTACAGGACGCTATAAGACTCCTGAAGGGAAGCTGACTGATGTTATGCCAGGATTTAACCAGCAAGCTTCCCCACAGGCTGCACAGCCCCCTTCAACTCAAACCCCTGGTGGCGACACATATATTTTTGTGTCCAGCCCAAAACAAAAAGCAAAAGAAACATTAGCCTCTTACATTCAAAATAAATTGCAATCCAGCGTGGATGAATATTCGCCTGTAACACTAAATCTTGCCACCCCTTTGATGAATCAAATTTCACAAACGTTGCAGAGTGCCCCATCGGAGTATTATACGTAATGAGATTCGCCGCAGTCCCTGGATACGACCATTCATTCCCTGTCACCTACGGAAATCTGTACGGGGATGGCAGCATGACAACTGCAGGATTTTCTGATCCGTTTAACATGGGACGAACGGAAAAACACATGACTTGTCCGCACGTGGTGGCGTACAATGGTATTGAGGAACCTCGTTTTCAATTAAACAATCCAGCGTATTATCGCGAAGTAATTCGTTCTCACGCTGATCCTGTTCCTCCAGTCGCCTTAAGTAAAAACCCTTCTCAAAACAATTTATTGGGGAATTATGTCTGAAAACAAAGGTCGCTACACCAAGCCAGAGCTTCGCGAACGCCTGAAACGCCGGATTCTTGAAGGCTCCAAAGGCGGTAAATCAGGAGAATGGTCGTAGCCGTAAGGCTAACTAACTAATTATCGGCAAGAAAAGCACAGATGCTCGCCAGAGCATACAAAGAAGGAGGTGGTGGCTACAAAGGTGGACACTCGGAAGGACAAAAATCCCTTAAGCGCTGGGGCGAGCAAAAGTGGATGACACGCGAAGAGTACGAGAAGAAGAAAAAATGAATAACAAAGCTGCGGTACTTTTGAATAAAACCGTTTCAACTGTGGGCGAATCATGCCCAAGGGCTACTGTTGATATCAAAGAAAACGTTAAAAACCGTAATTGGACCATTAAAAATTTTGGTTACGGTCCCTTAAATCCAGATCATCCCGATCCGAATTTCTGGGAGAAAAAAGCTGAAAACTGGAACACCGATTTAGAAACTGTAATGACTGCACGTTGTTGCAATTGTGCAGCCTTTGATCAGTCTGAAAAAGTTTTAAACTGTATCATTGAAGGCATTAATGAAACACAAGCTGCGGATCCCTGGGACGTACAGTGTCGTGCAAACCTTGGTTATTGTCAGCTATTCAAATTTAAATGTGCCGGTAACAGGACTTGCGACGCCTGGCTGCATGGAGGTCCAATTAGAGATTGATGGCTACTGATAAAGCTATTGAACCAGGTAAAAAGAGTACTGAACGGTACTTACCTGAATCTGCTTGGGCAAAACTTTCACCTGAAGAGCGTAAAGAGACAGATGAAAAGAAAAAACGTGAGTCACGTAAAGGCACTCAATTTGTATCCAACACCGAACGCGCCAAAAAAGCTAGGCGTGCTGTAGAACTCGCTAGCAGGAGGAAACAATTAAATGGTTAATCCAAAGGCAAGGCTCGGTTACATGTATGGACTTGGAGTCAGGGAAGATCCATACGAAGCCCCGTTAAAGACTGGAGAAGAGAAGTTTCAGTCTATGGTCGGTCAAGATGGTGCATACTACGCAATTGGTAGTCGATTTCCTAAAAATAGGCAAAGAATGGCTATGGATATTTTAAACTTAGATATAACGCAGTCCCCCGGTACACCGGCTGCATTCCCCTTACCTTCTATTGGTGGTCCCGAACTGCGGACACCTGAATTACCGCAACGCTAATTCCATGGCCAAAAGTAAAATGCCGCCTCAATTGCTGGCGCACTTCAAAAAGAAGCAAGAGGGTGGTGAAGAATCACATGAAGATGTGAAAAAGAGTGACAAAGATCGTCGGAAAGAGGCTGTAAAAAAAGCCCGTATTAGACTTGAGGAAAAGAGCCGGAAGCCGGGTCATGGCAAAGAAAAAGAAGCTGGTAAAGAACGCGCTAAATAACCCTGATAAGTACACACCAGCAGAGTTGCAGTTTTTTCAGCTGTGGCTACAGCACAGGAGGGATCAAAAAGCTGCCAAGAAGGCTAATACGCTACAATAGGATTAAGAATGGCACCGTAGTCAATTGTCCTCTAGCAGCACAAACAAGCAGCCCTTACTTCTTGACCGGCCTGCTACTACATCAACCCTGGTGACAGTTGCTTCGGGGCAGCTGTTTTCTACCAGTCTGATTCCTACTGCGGTTGGTAACGCAACCAACGTTTTTGACGTGGACTCGGCGCTGACGGATACATCGGTTAGCGGTGCCTATATTGACGAGATCTGGTTCCAATATTCGAAACAGCCCAACCTAGTTATTGATGCACAGACTCCTGTTGCTGGTACATATTCTGCCAACTCAACAACCGTAGTAGTTACACTTTTAGCGGGTCATAATGTCCGAGTTGGTCAAAAAGTTATTCTTGACTATACCAGCTACAGCTCGGGTACTTTGCCCGCTGATGAAGCAATTACTGTTACTGCTGTAACGGCGACAACTATTACAGGAACGACTGCAGTATCGGTGTCTGGTCCGATTACCGGTAACGTAAACGTATATCTGCCTATTGATTTCTGCTTCTATCTGGTTAATACTGGCACTGTTACCAATATTAACCAATTTTTCCCCCTGTTCGTTGCCAATATTGAGCCTACGGTCGCTAATTTAAGTTTTAGCCTTACGCTAAACGGTATCCTGCCTTTAATTAATCACCCTGTTGTTCAGGCTGGATCGAATTTTGACTTTTCAACGAGTACTACCTCCCCCAAAATTCGCGGATTGATGCTGAGGCGTGGTCAGGCTCTGTATGCAGCCGCTAGCGGTCCCACCGCGCTAACCAACGGGTTCTATGTTGGTGTTCAAGCCGGTTACTATTGATGTAAGACCATGCCGTTTGGAGTCGGGGGATTTAATCCCCCATCAAAATCAAACTTTAACGGTAGTTTTTCAAAAGGATTAGGAGAAAGAGCGGATTTTGCAAAAGTTCCTGAGTGGGCTATTGACGAAAACGCATTTAAGTTTACGCCAAAGAATAATAAATTAAAAAGTAGGATTCGATTTTACGACCACGATTCTTTGTGGGCTCGCTGGCGCCGTGGATACGAATTGTACACAATTACGCAGAGTATCTTAGGATCTTTTGCGACTGAAAGAAGAACTCGTGGGGATTACAGATTATATTGCACATTTCAACAGTTTCCTGGTGTATTTATTCCTGCCAGGGTGATGACATTCCCTTCGGTTGGACAAGAAACCGGAGAGCAACTTGTAGCAATTAGAGATACAAATGGTTTTAATTTTTATAACTATGGCTTGCCTATTATTGGCGTCAGATATTTAGGCCCCAGTGCTAGTGCAACATATGCTCAAACTGGTACAACTTTAGTCGTCACAAAACAAGATCACGGGCTTTTAATTGGTGAAAGCGTATATCTTGACTTTTTGAGTGGAGGTGGAATCGATGATACTCTTCCGGTTGTAAGCTTAACTCAAAATACATTTACAGTAACAGCAGCTGCACCTGCTACTACTTCAGGTAATTTAAATTATTTCTTGTCGACAACATTTTCTGATTTACGCTGGACCACGACAAGAGTAAAGCTTCGTTCAATTCCAACGCAAGTTAACTTTTTTGCGGGTGAAAGACTTGCAGATCGCGTAGTAGAGCGTGACCCTGGAATTGTATCTACGTATTCACGACTTGGAACTTTAGTTACTGTCACTTGCTCTTCTAATCACGGCTTATCATCTGGTAACAGAGTTTTTGTTGATGTGACTAGTGGTGCTGTTGATTCTGGTCAATATAATATCACCGTAAGCAGTCCAACTGTCTTTACTTTTACTACGATTGACAGTGGTGCTGCTTCTGGTGGCTTAATCTTAAATAGGCTAATTCAAGGGTATCGTTACGATGATTATGTTGCTTATACCGTTAGCGGACTTGATGCCACAACTAACGAACTTATTTTTCAACGGGAAGACAGCTATGGTACTAAAACTGTCAACAATAAAGCACAAACTGTTGTTCCAGCGCAACGTGGATTTGAAGTAGGTCGCTTTTTAACAACAGACCTACGTTGGCAGTGTTCGTGTCAAGACTTTACCAGGCGTTCTGGGTATAACTTGTATAGCGAACTTACTGGGAGACGCTTCCCTGTTACTGCTATCACATCAACCAAGCCAGGTGAAGTTGAAAACCGAGATGGTAGTCTGTCGGATGAAAGAGATCTCCCCGGTTCTTTTAGTGATTTAGGCTACGTAACAATTAATAATTTTTACACTTTGCCTACGTATAAAGATACAAAAGCCCAGTCTTACCCAAACTTAATGTATTATCAGCTTCGCTGGTGTAAGCACATTTATGCAGCGATGTTTTCGATGATGCATGATGAAGGAAACGAACCGATCTTCATTAGCGCAAGATACACGCAGAGCGGTCCAAATATTATTGTGGATGCTCCCGATCACGGGTTAGCGGTAAACTCTAAAGTTCAACTGGACTTTACAAGTGGCAGCGCCATTTCCGGTCAGTATACAATTACATCTGTGCCGAGTAAAGATAGCTTCACTATTGTTTATCCTTATAGCAACACAACAAGTGGTTACTGCACTGTCAGTAATTTAAAAGAACACGAATTTGTTGGCGCTTGGTTATTAGAACCCAGTGATAAACCTGTTGGTGACGACCTGGATGTTTTTTATACCTCTTTTGAGAAGGAAAACAAACAATTAAAACTGGCAGCAGAACGGCTTGCCATGGTGCAACAGGGAACCAAGTGGGTTGGTAATAAGCCAATTATTGGATCAAGAAATTTACCAGAGCAGACTGCAAATTATGATCCGCAGCTTATTACAATGATGATGACAGATAATATTCGTAGAGATGCTGACAACCAACTTAATAGAGATGGGTCTCTTGTAAATGCCAGCAACCGGATGCTGTCAATTATTAGCAAGTTGTTCAATTTAAATCCTCAACTAATTCAAGATATAAAAATCGGATTAATTGATGAACCACTTGTGGGGTACGCGCCTGATTTTGAATTCGGTTTAGTGGATGGTGGATCATATCGTAACGGCATTCCTGTTGAATCTGCGGCAACGCTTAGTGTTTTAGAATGCAGTACATATAGTCCGTTGACGGCTCAAGACACAGTGGTCGACGCTGGGTTTTACATCAACACATAATTATGGCTGTTCAGATACTTACGCGCTCTTCAGGTATTCTGTTTGACCGCCCCTATCCGACACGTCTTGGTGTTGCGGAGGTGGCTTTAAACAACAACCCTGGCGACCCTGGCCTCTACTTCGCAGATAACGTCACGAGCCCCTCTACGGGCCTTATCAAGGTCGGTCCCACCTTCATCGGATCAACCACTCCTAACACCCCTGCGGTGGGTTACCCGTCGTTTAGCAAAGGCGAATCCTGGCTCGACACGTCCAGTACTTACATCCATAAATTATTTGATGGCACCACGTGGCAGATACCTCGTGCTGTTGCTTCTATTAGCAACGGAAAGCCGGTTAGCCCCACAGATGGTCAGTTACACTACGACAAATTAATTCCGGGCTTATTTATTTATGATGCAAGTGTGTCCGCTTGGACAGCGGTTTAAGATTTACCAGAAGCCAGGATGTGATCAAGAATCCTGTCTAGTTTGTTATGAACGGCTTGGACTTCGCGGAGAAAATCTTCTTTTAACACGTAATCGTGCAACACGCGATCTTGGAACAAATCTAAGTCGCGCTCTAAAGTTTCAAAACGCCGCTCAATCCTAGCATTAAAATTTGCCAAGGCCTTTGATACGCCAGCAAGTGCTCCCACAGCTCCAGAGAGCATAGCAAAGATTAATTCTGGTGTCACGCCAGTAGAGCTTTTTTACTATTCTAAGGGATTTAACGATTTAGAATAAAATCTAAGATACAACAGTAAATGAGCACTGGATACGAGCCGAATATAGAAGGCGCCCTTGCAGTGCTTGTTGATTTGATGCAGGGAAATGGCTTTACAATGACACGTTCTCCTTATGCACCAAATTACCGTGGTTTAGTTGACGCTTTAATCGATCTAAAAGACGGGTTCCCCACATTTGTTCCGTTTCGGATTGGATTTGATGCGGTGACTTTTGAAGCTGTTGGCCAGGGGGAAGCTTTGTATCTACGAGCGTCTGACGGATTAGTTGGACGTGCAATCGCATCTGGAACTCTTGATCAAGCTTATGTTGCAGGAATTGCTGATTCGTCTAAGGGTGCTGGTCAAACAGTTAAAGTGTTGGTTACGGGGGTTGAAGCTATTTCTGGATTAGACGCAGGAGATCATTACTTCTTGTCTGCGGGTACTCCTGGTTCGATCACAACTACACCACCAAGTACAGCGGGTCAGTATGTTGTCCGCGTTGGTGAAGCGGTGTCAGGCAGTGAATTTTCTATTCAACTTGAGCCACCCATTCTTTTGAGTTGACATGGCTACCAAAAAAGCGATCGTATTAACAAACGGCTTATTTGGGGAGCTCAACACTCCTACGGATAAGTTAGATTTTGCTGGTAATACAACTGCAGACTTAACTGAAAATACAAATCTTTATTACACGACGGCAAGAGCACGTAGTGCAATTTCCGTTGCGGACTTAGGTGGTGACGGGTCGTTAAGCTATAACAGTATTGCTGGTGTCATTACCTATACGGGTCCATCTGCCAGTGAGGTGCGGGCTCACTTTAGTGCAACCAATAGCGGTACTGGATTCGGAAGCTTAGCTTACGATAATTCAACCGGTGTTTTTACTTACACTGTTGTAACTTCCGCGAATATTAGGCAGCAGATTTCCGTTACCGATTCTGGTGGCGACGGTTCGCTTAGCTACGATAACAGCACTGGAGTAATTTCATATACCGGTCCTTCTGCTAGTGAAGTAAGGGCTCACTTTAGTGTTGCGGCTGGTTCTGGACTTACGTACAACAACACGACTGGTGTTTTCGGTACGAGCGCAATTCCGAACTCCCAGCTGGCAAACAGCAGCGTTACTTTTGGCTCGACCACTGTCAGTCTCGGCGGCACTTCTACCAGCATTCAAGGGATTTCTCAGCTCGATGCGACGACAATCAATGTCGGGTCTGGTGCAAATTCAATCAGTATTAATTCAGGTGTCATTACATTTGAAGGATCGGTTGACGACACAAATGAAACCTTTTTACAGGCAATTAATCCTACGGCAGACCGGACAATTCAACTTCCGGATGCCAGCGGCACTGTAGCGTTACTGTCGACTCTAAGTGTAGCGGCAGGTTCTGGGCTTACGTACAACAGTACTACTGGCGAGTTTGGTACCAGCGCGATTCCAAATAGTCAGCTGCAGAACAGTTCGATCACTATTGGTACAACTGCAATCGCTCTTGGCAGCAGCTCAACTGTGCTGTCTGGTCTGACCTCGGTTACATCAACCGGGCTTATTACCAACGACTCCGGCTTTAGAATCCGTAACACTGCAGATATTACAAAGCAGATTGCGTTTGATGCTTCAGCCATCACAACAGGTACAACTCAAACTTATACCTTCCCAGATACTAGTGGTACTGTTGTTTTAACAAGCACCGCTGCTACCACATTCTCGGATTCTGCTTTCAGGGTTCAAGATAATGCTGATGCAACAAAACAGCTGGCGTTTGAGTGCTCTGGTATTTCCACCGCGACAACCCGGACCATGACCGTACCAAATGAAAACGGTACGATTTCCACCCAGGATTTCGCTACCGCTATTGCAATTGCATTAGGATAGGTTCATGGCAACTCAAGTACAATTTCGGCGCGGAACCTCTGCAGAAACAGCAACTTTTGTTGGTGCAGTAGGAGAGGTAACGGTTGATACAACTAAACACACCTGTGTTGTCCACGATGCCATCCAAGGTGGTGGCTATCCCCTGATGCTTGAGAGCGGAGCTAATTCAGCTCTTGCTCCGGGTTCATTATCCAGCTGCGCTTTAAAATTTGCCGGGGACATTAATACAGGTATTATTAGTCCTGGGGCGGATCAAATTGCGCTTGTAACTGGAGGTATTGCTAGGCTTACAATAGATACAGCTGGTTCAATTACCATTCCAGGAAACGTTTCCATTACGGGAAGTTTAACTGTTGCTGGGTCCTTTACCTCCACTGACAACCTCGCACTTATTGTTGCTTTAAGCTGATATGGCTAATACTTTCAAAGTCGATACCAAGTCAAGCTTGGTCACGGATGCGGTAAGCAACAGCACGACGAACGTCCTCTCTGCGGGCGGTACAGCAACTATTATTCTGCTGAGTGTGTTGGTTTCCAATAAGACTGGTACTAGCGCCAACGTAGATGTTTATTTGCTGACCAACACGGGAGACGACGTATATCTGATTCGAAATGCTCCGGTCCCTGCTGGATCTTCGCTTGAGTTAATCAGTGGCAGTAAGATCATCATGGAAGCTAGCGACGTTCTGAGGGCACGCAGCGATACATCGACTGCCCTGGATATCGCAGTTAGTTATCTTGAACAGACGCCGTAATCATGGGATTAACAGTTCAAGGCGACGTCCCTATTATTTACAGCAAAATAGAGCAGGTTGAACAAAATTTCACGTTTCTTATTGAAGAACTCCAAAAAGATATTGAAACGTTAAAAAGTATTGTTTTTGAAAGTAATATTCTTTTGGAGGCTGATGAAGACTGGGATATTGTGCGAAAAAAACGGGATTTCTTGTTAAAGTCGACCGACTGGACGCTGACACCAGGATCTACGGTAGATCAAGGCGCCTGGGCTTCTTACAGGCAGATTTTGAGGGACTTGCCTCAAACTTATTTTAAAACTGGATTAAATTCAATTATTTGGCCAAAACAGCCAAGCATTAAGGGACCTAACACAGGTAAAAAGAAGAGTCCTTTACAATAGATATAACGCACAAGGGAAATTTCAGTGTACATCGGCAACGACCTGCAGGTTGCTTTTCCGAGCTACCGTAATATTGACAATATCAGCGGCTCCTTTAACGGAGTTACGACTTCGTTTGCACTGTTGATCAATGGTAGTGCTCCGGTTCCTCCACCGTTAAGCTCGAACCAGTGTCTGATTTCGGTTAATGGTGTTATTCAGAAACCTGATGATACCGGTGCATCCGGCTTTCGTCTGAGTGGTGGGAATATTATTTTTAGCTCCGCTCCTGCAGGTGGCGCTACGTTTTTCGGCGTTGTTCTTGCTGGTGCCGATTATGTGAATGCTGGTGTCAATTTCCCGGATGGGTCTTTGTCGGCACCGTCGATTACGTTTGATCAGGATAACGATACAGGTTATTACCGCAGTGCTTCCGGTGCTATCTCGTTTAGCTCCAATGGCGTTGCATCTGGTACTTGGAATGCGACTGGCGTTACAGCACCGTCGTTTGTCCCTACTGGTAGTACTGTTGCATCCAATGGTATTTATTTACCATCTGCAAACACAGTAGCCATCTCAACTAATGGCACTGGCCGGTTGTTTGTTGATGCCAATGGTAATGTTGGGGTTGGCGGCTCCCCTACAGCATTTGGTGGCGGTGTCAATGCTCTAACCGTAAGAACGACAGCAACTACTGGCGGAGTTTTCCAATCACTGAGTAATGGCGGAACAGATACTCGTCTTTATTCGACAGATTCTGGGTCACTGTTTGGCACATTTACAAACCATTCACTTGCTTTTTATACGAACACCACCGAGCGCATGCGCTTGGACTCCAGCGGCCGATTAGGTCTGGGGACTAGTAGCCCTCAAGCTTTACTTAATATCTCTGCATCTTCGGGTGGCGATGGTTCAGGTTTGCGTATTACACGAACTGATGCTGGCGGCGGCGATTGGCGAATTTGGTCTTCCGC